>Ga0226835_1000562_pt1 | contig 36620 bp, 31 predicted proteins | sample LAC_MetaG_1_FD_163627 | JGI IMG/M metagenome (GOLD analysis project Ga0226835, IMG submission 163627) | Anaerobic ammonium oxidizing microbial communities from anammox membrane bioreactor (MBR) in UC Berkley, California, United States -... | ecosystem: Engineered > Bioreactor > Anaerobic >...
GGATTTTTTGCGAGCAACGCTTTTGCCGCCAAAATCATCGCGGGCGTGCAATAGCCGCATTGAATCGCGCCCGTTTCGACGAACGCGGTTTGCAATGGGTCAAGCCCGGCGGTTGTTTTCCAACCTTGATTTTCCGCTTGCCCCGCCGCTTCAATCGTCGTGATATTTTTTCCTTCCGCCTGCGCGGCGAGCATGACGCACGAATTCATCGGCACGCCGTCAACCAACACCGCGCACGCGCCGCACGCGCCATTTTCGCAGCCGTGCTTGACGCCGAAATAACCGTTGCGGCGGAGGGCGCGCAACAATGTTTCGTGCGGTTGGCTTTCAATTTCTTTGCTTTCGTGATTAATGGTAAGAAAAAGAGACATTGATTTTTTCCGTTTCTAAATGGTAGGTACAAGACTTATTAGCTCATCGCACAGCAAGTATAGGTCAACGCCTATCCACTGTCAAAGCCATTCACTCCCCAATCTCTTTTGAGCGTTATCGCCCAACGCGGCGCGCCGCACGCCCGAAACGTTCGCGGGCGGGAGCGTCGAGTTTATGCTATACTCGCGCGCGTGACCGCGCAACCGTTTATCCCGCCGCGCGACGCGCAGTTTTATTTATTGCGCGCGCACCGTCAGCCGCTGCCCGCGAATATCGCCGCGCACTTTATCGAACAATTCACGCAGCCGGGCGATTTGATCATTGACCCGTTCGCCGCGTCGGATGCGGTTGTGCGCGCAGCGTTGGAACGCGGACGCAGAATTTTGGCGGCAGAGGTCAATCCGTTGGTCGCGTGGGCGACGCGCGTCCAAGCGACGATGCCTGCCGCGCGCGAGATCAACGCCGCCCTAAAGCGCTGGGGCGAAACGCGCAAAGACAACGAAACGCTGCGCGAATATGTGGAAAAACTTTATGCGACTTTGTGCGCGCAGTGCGGCGCTAGCGTGAACGCCGACGCGTTCCTCTATGTGCGCGACGGCGCCAAGAATTTGCTGGCGGAAAAAATTTATACGTGCGCGCAGTGCGGCGCGCGGCGCGATGCCGTGAGCGCCGGCGACCGTTTGCGCGCAGACAATGCCGCGCCGCGCGGCTTGACGCTGCCCTTGCTCACGCAGCGTTTGTACGCCGACGACCCGGCGCATACGCCGCGGTTAAAGCGTTTGTTGGAATTTTATACGCCGCGCAATCTCAACGCGCTCGCGGTTCTCACGCAGAAACTCGAGACGGATTTTCGACAGGATGCGGCGCGTCAAATTCTTGACGCGCTGCTGCTCCAGGCGCTGGATGTCGGCGCCGCGCTCTATGCGGCGATGGACGCGCTGCCCGCGCGCGCGATTCCGCCCACCTTTGTCGAAGTTAATATCTGGCGCGCGCTGGAATCTGCCGCGCGCGGTTTGGGCGAACGCGCGCCCGCGCTGCGTCTTGCGCCTGACCTAGCAACCGTTCTCGGAACGAACGCGCCCGCCGCGTGGATTGGGCAGGGCGGCGCGCGTCTTCTCGCCGAAAACGCGGCTGACGCGCAGGCGGCGCTCGTACTCGCCAGTCCCGCGCGGCTCGACCCGACGTTTTGGGAACTCTCGTTTTTGTGGACGCGTTGGTTGTTTGGAAAAAATGCGGCGGCGCCTTTGGAACCTTTATTGGAAGCGGAACGGCAGCGTTGGAGTTGGTACGGCGGCGCGCTCGCCAAAGCGTTGGATGAGACGGCGCGTCTGGGGCGCGACGCGGCGCGTTTGGTCGTCGCGTTTCCGTCGGGTAGTCATGCAATGATTGAAGCGTTAGTTTTGGCTGCCGCGTCGTCGTATGCGCTGCAAGATTTCGCGTTTCGTCCCGACGACGGTTTGCAAACTGTCACCGAATTTGGCGCGCTGCGCGGCGCGTACCAAGTCGTGTGGCAGCGCCGCGCAACCGCTGCCGTTGACGATGCGCCTTTTTTGACGGGCGAAGCGTTGCACGCGGCGCTCCGCGCGCGGGCGCTGCGCGGCGCCTTAAAAGTACTGCGCGCGCGCGGTGAACCGTTGGCGTATTCGTGGGCGCATCACGGCGCGTTGACGGAATTGGCGGGCACGCTATTGTTGCGTGATGTACTGCGCCAAACGTATCGCCCAGGCCACAACGCGTTTCAATTTTTGCATCACGAAATGGATGCCGGTTTGAAACAGGGCTATGCGGCGGAATTGGATCATTGGCAAGCCAAGACGCGCGTCTTGTGGCTGGCGCGCGCGACGGAACCAAGTCAACCCGCGCTCTGCGCGCGCGTCGAACGCGTCGTCCGCGCTTTGTTGGGCGCGCAAAAACAGATTGGACGCGACGCGTTAGAAAGCATGACGTTGCGAGAATTTCCCGGCTTGCTGACGCCGGAACGCGAGTTGATAGAAATTTGCGCGCGCGCGTCGGCGGACGAAAACGCTTTGGAATGGAACTGGCGCGCCGAATCCAAAGACGCGTTCCGCGCGCACGCGCGTGCGCTGGCGGCGCAGCTGGGGATGCGCTTGGGGTACCAAGTGATAGAGGTTGCCGCGCCGTTTGATATGTTGTGGCGCGTCGAAAAAATTATTCCCGGCTCGACGAACGGAACGATGCCGGAAGAACGCGTGTATGAAGACGCGTATGGGTTTATTTTTCGCGCGCGGTTTGATTTGGATGAATGGGGCGCGCCGCGCGCCGCGACGCCGCGCGGCTTGATTGTGCTGGCTGAAAGCCAAGTGGAATTCGCGCAGCATTGTTTGTGGCGCGACCCGCGTTGGCAAAAACAGTTGGAACGCGCGGGGTGGGAATTTTTGCGCGTGCGGTGGTTGGAATTGTTGTTGCAGCAGCCCGACGCGACGCGACCCGAATTTCATCTGGCGTGGGGCTTGCAGCCCGCGTGGGCAGAACGTCAAGAACAGCTTGAATTGTTTGAATAAAAAAACTGCGTACGCGCAGTTTTTTTATAGGTCGGTGGCGACGCGTTCGACGCGATATTCTTTGCCGTCTTGGCGTAAGCGGCCGAGCGTCATGACGGCATCGTGTTGAAACACGAGCAGCATATTTTCTTCAAACGCCCATTCGCGGATGCGGCGTTTGGTTTCGATGCTGACCATCGGCTCGATGTCGTACGCGGGGACCCAAGGTAAATGTTCGAGGTAAATTGTGCGTCCCGCCACATCGCCGAGAAAGAGCGCTTTTTCGCCTTTGGATTCGATAAGGATCGCTTGATGCGCGCGTGTGTGGCCGGGCGTTACAATGGCGCGCACTTCGTCGGTGATTTGCGTGTCGCCATTGAGCAAACAGACGCGTTCGAGGGCAATAAAATTGTCGGCAAAGTATGTAGCGCGCGTGCGTTCGTTTGGAAAGGATGCGTCGAGAAATTCTTGGCGTTGAATCCAGTACTCGGCGTTGGGAAACGTCGGTAAAATATCTTGCCCGGCGCGATACGTATTGCCGCCGGCGTGGTCGGCGTGCAGATGCGTATTGACGACCAAATCAATATCTTCGGGCAAAAATCCGATGCGCGCCAGATTAACCAATAATTTGGCGCCGCCTTTGCGCGCGAAATTGCGCTCTTGTTTGGCGGTCAGTTTTGCGCCCAAACCGGTATCCACCAAAATGGTCTTGTCGCGCGTGACAATGACAAGACAATTCAACGCGGTTTTGACGCGATTAAATTCGTCCGGTGCGAGAACTTTTTCCCACAAGACGCGCGGGACCACGCCGAACATGCCGCCGCCGTCCATGCGCACAAAACCGTCGCTGACTACAAATAGCTCTACGTTGCCGAGTCGCATTGCCCTGTCCAAAAAATTTCGCTGCGACGGACCGGGTCGCAACAAGCCGTATTTTACTCCAGTGCGCGTATTTTCCGAACTCATGCCAATGGGACATTTTCAATCTTGCCCAGCGCGCGCCGCAAATCCACGCTCGACAAAATGACCGTGAGACCGCGCACGCCCGAGCCGATGGAAATTTCGTCAGGCGCAAACACGCTTGGGTCGGCAATGACGCGCATCGGTTTGGGCAAACCGAATGGCGACACCGCGCCGATTTCGTAGCCCGTCACCACGCGTAATTCGTCCGCGTTTGCCATGGTGATGCGCGACACGCCGAGATATTTTCTCAACGCGCTCCACAAAACTTGCGCCGCGCCTGCCATCAAGACCATCACATAGTCATCCTGCGAAAGGCGAAAGACGAGACTGCGAATCACCTGTTCGGGGTTTTGCCCGCGTTCGCGCGCGGCTTGTTCGAGCGAATCAACAGGACCCGGATGTTGAAACGCGCGATAGGGAATTTGAATCGCGTCGAGTGCGCGGGTGACGGGGGTGTCTATCATTTTATTTTGTCAAGTCCGGTATCCATTTGCCACTGCGAAAGCTTCTCGCGCGTGAATCCGCATTTTTCAAAAACCCCGCTAAATTCTTCGGGCAAGGTTGCTGGAACGCGCCATGTTTTTTCGGGATACCGCGCAATGACGGCGCGCAACAACGCGCCGGCGTGTCCTTGTCGCCGTGCGTGGGGGAGTGTCACCAGCGCACGTACAACAATCGTCGGCGCGTCGGGATTCGAAAACGCAATGTAGGAATATTCATTCTGAAAAGCGAGAGTCGGCGGTCCTGCTTGCGCGAGGGTTTCGCCGGAAAGCTGCCACGGCAAATCGTCGCCGCCGTGCGCAATGAGAACACGCGCGACCTCGCGCACGTCAACTTGCATCAACTCCATCGCGGATGGTTCGGGCTGCGGTTGTCCGCCGAAACCGATTAAACGACGCATTTTTACAAAGCCGCATTTTTCGTACAAGCGCACGGCGGGCGTATTTTGTTCAATCACTTCGAGTGTCATGGTTCTATCGCCGCGCGCGCGCGCCTCGTCCAGCAATTGTTGTACGCACATTGCGCCGATGCCTTGCCCGCGCGCGTCGGGTACGATGGACATTGCCGCGAGCCGACTCGTCCAGCCGCGCCGCGCTATCAACGCGACGCCGACGGGTTTTTCATTTTGCAGAATCACGCGGCTCCATTGCAAATCCACGCTGTCCTGACGCACCATGTTGAGCAAACCGGCGGCAGGGATTTGCACGGGAACGAAATAATCGGCAAAGCCCGCAGTGAGAATTTTTGCGGCGGATTCGATGTCGTAGTCGAGAACGGATTGAAAGGTAATCGTCATAGTGTATTTCACGCTTTGAATTCTACGCGTCAAGGCGAAATGGATGCTGTATGGAGCATCGCAGAAATATTTCGTGCGCGCGTATTGCGAAAAAACCATCCGTGCGTGAGTACAATGCACAGTCCCAGAGGAATGAGCAAACGTTCCCAGTTGGTCCACGAAGGATTCGATGCGGCAAAAAACCACGGGGCAAGCAGTATCAACACCAGCGGCAGCCAATATATATATTTTTCGCGATAGATGCCAAACAGAAACCACACTGCGCCGAGCGCCAGGACGAGTGTGTAATTTGCCGTCTGCGGAATCCATATCAAGCCCGCCAACAAACTCGCCGACAAGATCCAGCCGATGCGTTCGGACGTTTCGACGCGACGCACCCGAAACCACATCCAAATACTCCAACCGATAACTCCGACGACAAGCGCGATGCTCAACATAAAATTGTTCAACAGACTGGGACCCCACACCGGAATGGCATACGCGCGATACGCCAGGATGCCTTGATAAAAATCCAATTCCCACGCGCCGAGCCAAACGCGCGTGAGCAGCCACAGCGCGCCCATTCCGCCCAGCCAAAAGAAAATAACGCGGCGCTGTTTGAGCTGCCATGCCAATACCAACAGCGCGCACAATGGCACGAGCGCAAGCTCGGGACGCACCATCGCCAAGAGTAACCCAAGCGCGGCAAGGACTTGATGTTGATGCGCCATTGCCCACCATGCAAAAACGAAACACGCCAAGACGAACGGCGTGAATTGTCCAAAGAAATACGTAATCATCGGGTAGCGAAAGACAAACACCGACAAGAAAAGCACAACTGCGAGCGCAAGCGGCGGAATTTTCCAATCGAGCAGTGAAAAAATTACGAGCGGCGACACGATGAGCAGGAGCAGCGCAAGCCCGCACCACGCGCTCACCGCTATCGGAAACGGGAGCAGCCAAAACGGTAACAGCTGCCACGCAATCCATGCGGGATACGCGAACGCCTGTTGGTCTTGATTCGCCGCGCGCGGCGCGTCGAACATGCCGATTTGAATTTCGCGCGTGACCTCTGTCGCGTACGGATTCCGGTGATTCAAAACGGCGCGCGCGCCCATCCAGCGCGGATAGAAATCAAAACGATTTTCGTTTGGTATCCACAACAACAAGTACGAAACCCATGTGAACGCAAGCCACAATAGTACAAGCGCGCTTGCAAGGATGACGGGTTTGAGCCATGGACGGGATAGCACCATGATGTATCGGGAAGCAAAAAGAAACGGGCGCCGAAATTTGTTTTCGCCGCCCGTAGTGTAATACAGTTTTCTATTTTTTTGCGGGCGCATTCGCCATCGCGCCGAGCAATTCGTTTTCGCGGCCCATGTGGCAGTTTTTGAATTTCTTGCCGCTGCCGCAGGGACAAGGGTCGTTGCGCCCGAGCTTGAGGTTCGCGCTCTTTTTGGGCTGCGCTTTGCGCGTGGCTTGGTCGTGCGAACGCGATTCTTGCATGGGCCGCGATTGCTGCTGCGGCACGCGGGTCAATTGCGCGTGAAAAATCGAATGGGTGATTTGATTTTTGATGCCCTCGTTCAATTGCTCAAACATCCCAAACGCTTCGCGCTTGAAGGTGACGAGCGGGTCCTGCTGCGCGATGGCGCGCAAGCCGATGCCGCTGCGCAGCTCGTCCAACGCGGTCAAGTGCCGCACCCATAATTTATCAATCGCGTCCAGCATCACCAGCCGTTCGAGCAGACGTTCTTCTTCGCTGCCTTGCTGCGTTTCTTTTTCCGCGTAGGCGCGCTCTGCCAAATCGTGCAATTGATTTTCGATTTGCGCCGCGGTCATATTTTCCCACGCCGCCGGCGCGTCGCTTGGCAGCGGAAACATTTTGCGAATTTCGTTGGCGAGCGTTTGTAAATCCCATTCCTCTTTATAATTGCCCGCCGCAAAGGTCGCGACGAGCGAGGCGTTTTCGTCGTACAACATATCCAGCACCAACGGACGCAAGTTGGACGATTCCAGAATTTTGCGGCGCTGGCTATAAATCACTTCGCGCTGTTTATTGATCACGTCGTCGTACTCGAGCAAATGTTTACGCATATCAAAATTGTAACCTTCCATTTTGATTTGCGATTGTTCGATGGCGCGCGCGACGAGCGGCACGTCAATTACCATCTCTTCGTCTTGCCACACTTTTTCGAGCAAATTTTTATTGCCCATGCGTTTCATGATTTCGTCTTCGAGCGAAACATAAAAACGCGACGAGCCGGGGTCGCCTTGACGACCCGCGCGCCCACGCAGCTGATTGTCAATGCGGCGCGCTTCATGGCGTTCCGTGCCGACGACGTGCAAGCCGCCGAGTTGAACCACTTGCGCCTTTTCGGCGTCGGTCTGGGTTTGCGCGCGTTCGAACGCGTCTTGCCATTGCGCTGGCTCGATGGGTTTGCCCAAGTCAATGCCTTTTTTACGCAATTCTTCGCGCGCGATGCCTTCCGCGTTGCCGCCGAGCAAAATGTCCACGCCGCGCCCCGCCATATTCGTCGCCACCGTGACCGCGCCGAGTTTGCCCGCTTGCGCGATGATGCCCGCTTCGCGTTCGTGATTCTTGGCGTTGAGCACTTCGTGCTTGACGCCTTTGCGGCCCAACATTTTCGACAACATTTCGGAATGTTCGACCGAAGTCGTGCCGACCAGCACGGGACGGCCCTGCGCGTTCATTTCTTTGATTTCGTCCACGACCGCTTTGTATTTGGCTTGCTCGTTTTTGTAAATAACGTCCGAATCGTCCGCGCGTATCATCGGGCGATTGGTCGGAATGACGACAACTTCCAAGCCGTAAATTTTCCCAAATTCCTCTTCTTCGGTTTTCGCCGTGCCGGTCATGCCCGCGAGTTTGTGGTACATGCGAAAATAATTTTGGAACGTAATCGTGGCGAGCGTCAACGATTCGCGCTGCACCTTGACGTTTTCTTTGGCTTCGATGGCTTGATGCAAACCTTCGGAATAACGGCGCCCGAACATGAGGCGGCCCGTGAATTCGTCCACAATGACCACTTCGCCATCGCGCACGACGTAATCTTTATCGAGTTTAAAGAGCGCGTGCGCTTTGAGCGCATTGTCAAAGTACGAAGTGAGTTCGAGATATTCGGGGTCGTAAATGGATTTATTGGCGGGGATGCCGAGCGCGCGCTCTACTTTTTCAATGCCCGCTTCGGTGGGCGACACGACGCGCAGCTTGAGGTCAATGGCGTAATCCTCGTCCTCTATCAGGCGCGGCATGATGGAAGCAAAGCGCTGATATTCGCGCGACGATTCTTCGGCGGGGCCCGAAATAATCAGCGGCGTGCGCGCTTCGTCAATCAAGATATTGTCCACTTCGTCCACGATGGCGTAATGCAATTCGCGCTGCACCATTTGCGCCAAATCCACCACCATGTTGTCGCGCAAATAATCAAAACCGAATTCGTTATTGGTGCCGTACAAAATATCGGCGGCGTACGCTTCGCGGCGCGCGACGGGCATAAAGTGATTCAGCCGGTCGTCGCTGTGCGGATTCGGTTCGTTAAAGTTTGGATTATAGATGCCGGCGAATTCGTGCGCGATGACGGCGGTGGCGAGACCGAGCCGCAAATAGACCGCGCCCATCCAGCCCGCGCCGACGCGCGACAAGTAATCGTTTGGCGTGACCAAATGCACGCCGCGCCCGGCGAGCGCGTTGAGATACAACGGCAGCGTGGCGACCAGCGTTTTGCCTTCGCCCGTCCGCATTTCCGCAATCTTGCCGTCGTGCAGGACGATGCCCGCCATCAATTGCACGTCGAAATGACGTTGTCCGTTCGCGCGGCGCGACGCTTCGCGCACGGCGGCAAACGCTTCGGGCAAAAGTTCGTCGAGCGTCGCCTGTTCGTGGTCGAGCAATTTCTTTTCGCGGTCCTGCACTTGGAGCTCGAGCGATTTGCGTTCTTTTTCCTCGGTGGCGTCGAGCCAGCGTTTGCGTAATTCTTGAAACGCCGCGCGTTCGTCTTGAACTGTTTCTTGAAAACGGGCGCGCAGTTCATCCGTCTTGGCGCACAACGCGTCGTCGGATAGATTTTGAAATTCCGACTCGAGCGCGTTGATTGCTTGAACGATGGGTTGTAGCGCCTTGAGTTCTTTTTCGTTCGGGTCGCCTGCAATTTTGTAATACAAGTTCTTTAACATGATGACTTTCGGATATCCTGCCCTACAAATTTAGCGTATCGCCAACCAATTCGCCTACGCTTTCGGCTTTGTTGGTGCGTTCAATGACGCCCGCGAGCAGCGGCGCCACCGAGAGAATCGTAAAGTTGGGCAAGCGTTTTTCTTTGGGAATCTCTACCGTATCGGTGCAGATAAATTCGGCAATGTCGCTGGCGGCGAGCCGTTCGCGCGCTGGGCCTACTAGAGTTGCATGCGTGCAGGCAATTCTTACGGACGCCGCGCCGCTGCGTTTCAATAAACTGACCGCTTCGGTAATGGTTCCGGCGGTTTCGACCAATTCGTCTACGAGGACGACATTTTTACCTTCGACATCGCCAATCACGGTCAGCGCTTCGGCTTGGCCCGAAATGCGCCGCTTTTCGACAAACGCGAGCGGCGCGTCCAGCTTGACGGCGATATTGCGCGCCTTTTTGGCGAAACCCAAATCGGCGGACACAATCACCGGATTGTCCAGATTCAAATTTTTCAAATGGTCGGCGATGATGGGATACGCTTGCAGCTCGTCGCCGGGAATATTGAAAAAACCCTGAATCTGGCCGGCGTGTAAATCAATGGTGATGTAACGATCCGCGCCCGCCGTGACAATCAAGTCTGCCATCAACCGCGCCGTAATCGGCACGCGCGGCATATCTTTTTTGTCGCTGCGCGCATATGCGTAAAACGGAAGCACTGCCGTAATGCGTCCCGCCGACGAGCGTTTCAAAGTTTCGAGAAAAATAAAGAGCTCGATGAGATTATGACTGACCGGCGGGCCGAGGCCTTGGATCAAAAAAACGTCATGGCCGCGCACGCTGCGATGCAGCTGGACAAAGATATTTTCATTGGCGAAATCGCGAATATCCGCTTCCGCCAATTTCGTGTCGAGTTTGGCGCAGATTTTTTCCGCCAGGGGCCGATTGCCGCGTCCGCTGAAAAGAATGGGTTCGCCGTAAGGAGTAATTTTTTTCACGCGAGCCGTGTGGTAGCGGGGAATCAATCGCGCGCCGGGCGCGAATGGCTTCCCCCTACGCGCGCAATTTATTTTTCCTCAATCGTGATTTTATTGATTACGTCGTTTTTGCGAATTTGCATGACGACCGCCATAGATTCGGGCGTGACCTGGCCGAACGAAGTGTAACCGCCGTCAAGATTGGGCGTCGCGTCGAGCGTGATATAAAACTGGCTGCCGCTCGACGGCGTTGTTTCCGGCGGCCCGCCGCGCCGCGCCATCGCCACTGCGCCGACGGGATGCGTGCGTTTGATTTCGGGCGGAATCGTATAACCGGGGCCGCCCGTGCCATTGCCGAGCGGGTCGCCGCCTTGAATCACAAACCCGGGTTCGTAACGGTGAAAGGTCAAGCCGTCATAAAATCCTTCGCGCGCGAGAAAGACAAAATTGTTGACGGTCTGCGGCGCGTCTTGCGGATACAAATCCATGACGATATTGCCTTTGTTCGTTTCAAGCGTGGCGCGATACGTCTTGGTCGGGTCAATCGTCATGGGCGGCGCGCTCGTGAACATGTCGTTCCGCGCGGCGGGCGGTTTCGCTGCCGCGCTGCGGCTAACCGGCGCGCCCAACAATCCGCCCGCGGCGGTTGGCGCGGGGGCTGCGCCGCCGTTCGGCGCGGGCGTGGCGCCGCTGCACGCGGCGAGAAATAGCGCCGCCGTCAAAAGCAAAATCAATTGCGCGAGGGCGAAATGGGTCAAGGTTAATCGTTTCATTGAAATTTAACTCTCCAGAACTTGTTTTAATTTGGGCGCGGTGTTGTTGATTAGGTTGCGGACTTTGGGCGCGACGAGCGTTTCGGTCAAGCGCAGCGTGCCGCTCAACGTGACGTTGCCCTGAGCTTGAACGTGCGTTCCCGCGCCGTTGGGTCTGAACAAGACCATGCCGTTCCAGATGAAAACCGGCGCGACATATTCAAACGTAATTTTTTTGCCGGGTTCGAATTCACGAATCAAGCAATCCATTTCGTACGCGGAACCCATCAGCTGAAATTGCTGTTTGAATTTGGTCCCGGTTTGAATCGGTCCGACGGTGACGGGTTGGACGCTTTGCACCGGCATCCAATACGGATTGTTGTTGTAATCGGCGACGTATTGAAATACATCGTCGAGCGTCCGCGCAATAGTGATTCCGTTCGATACTCGAATCATGTGTGCCTCGCTTTATTGCACGGCGGTCAATTCGACATCAAAGACGAGAATGGCATTGGGCGGAATGACGCCGCCCGCGCCGCGCGCGCCGTATCCCAATTGCGGCGGAATAATCAAGCGGCGTTTTTCGCCGACCTTCATCCCGCGAATGCCGTTCTCCCAACCTTCAATCACTTGGCCCGCGCCGAGTTGGAACGCAATCGGCGCGCCGCCGCTGGAACTATCAAACTGGGTCCCGTCGGTCAAATAGCCGGTGTAATGCACGCTCACGGTTTTGCCCGGTTGCGCTTCGGCGCCGCTGCCCGGCTGGACATGCACAATAATCAAACCGGAAGCGTCTTCGGTGGCGTTACCGGCGACGGCGGGAATTTTATCGCTCAAGGGTGGCATGTGAACTTGGCTCGCTTGAAAATAGAGCAGGGCAATCAGCGTGAGACCTGCGAGGATGATTGCCGCTGCGCCGATGAAAAAGATGGGATTGCGTTTTCCGCCGCCTTGCGAAGCGGCGCCGGCGTCGGGACGCGCGTCCCATTTATCTTGTTGGACATGCGTTTGCGCTTGGACGATGAGCTCGTCCGTATCTTTGTAATGACTGGCGTACATCATGCGCGCTTTGCGGAGCAGCGGTAACGCGCCTTCGTAATCGCCCGCCTCGAATTTTGCTTTGCCGTCTTGGTACAATTTTTCGGTATCGCGCATCCGCAGCGCCCATTGTAGTTTTGCTTCGACGCCTTCGCGGATGCGGTCAATCGCCAGCGCTTTGCGGTACAGCGCGATGGTCGTTTCCCAATCTTCGGCTTGAGCGGCTTGGTCGGCTTGGGCAAGATATTGTTTGACCTCGTCCTCTTGTTCGGTGGTCAGAGGTTGAGACGCGGTATCCGGCGCGGTTGACGTTTCGTCTGCCGCGCGCGTTGCATCGGCGCGCGGTTCTTGCGGTTCAGTTATTTCAGAAGGGATATTAGAACTCATTGGACCTCCGCCGCGTTTATTTTTTGAACGGCGTTGTATTGAGAATATGTTCCAAAAGTTGGCTGCGGCGTGTGCAGGTGACAGGTATCGTTGAGCAGATGCAAGCGCGCGCCGCGTTCGCCCCAGTGCAGAATGTTGAGCGAGGTATTGTCAATGTGAAAAGGCAAGGGGCGTTCGGGGTCAAGATTCAACCCTGTCATCAAGAGCATGTTGATTGTGCCGCCGTGCGTAATGGCAATGACGCGCCCCGCGTGATGTTGCGCGCGCAGGTCCTGGAGAAAACTGCGCGTGCGTTCGATGAACGTTTCGCGCGCTTCTTCGTCGGGAATGTATGGGCGCGGGCCCCCATTGTGCCACGCGTGATGTATGTCGGGAAATTTTTTCTCGATTTCGGGCATGGTCAAACCTTCCAGCTGTCCGAGCGAGCGTTCAATCAAACGCGCGTCGGAAATGACCGGCAGTTTCAACGCTTCGCCGACCAACGTCGCGGTGCGCCAAGCGCGGCGCAGCGGACTGGCGTACAGCGCGTCGAACGCGCCTTCGCCACGAAACCGCGCGGCGAGCAAGCGCGCCTGTTCCAACCCGCGCGCGTTCAACTCGATATCGGAATGACCTTGAATGCGGCCCTCGGCGTTCCACTGTGTTTCGCCGTGTCGAATCAGATACAATTTTAGCATGAGCAAACAATTATATACGAAAATCTTAAATCCGCGATGAAAATGACATGATGGTTTTACGCGCATGAAAAACGCCAGAAAAAAACTCTGGCGTTTTTACGAGGCGAGGACTTCTTGGGCAATCGAATACGGGTCGCGTTGGCGTTGCGTAATTTGGGCGAGCCAGGCGTCCCATTGCCCCGGCGGCAGCGCGTGAATTTTTTGTTCCAGCCATTCGCGCTGCGCCAACGCGCGCAAGCCGTCGTCGAAACGGGCGCGTTCTTTTTGCGCGCGCAAGCCGTGTTCATCCAGATACGCCGTGTGTTTGTAAATGGCGTCCACGACTTGGCTCACGCCTTCGGAGGTTGGCGCAATCGTTTTGAGAATGGGGGGCCGCCAGGCGTGTTTATTGGGATTCAAGTTGAGATTCATTTGCAGCGCGGCGACGGCGGCATTGGCGCCATCGCGGTCGGCTTTGTTGACGACCAAAACATCGGCGATTTCGAGAATGCCCGCTTTAATCGCTTGAATCTCGTCGCCGAGCCCCGGCGCTTCAATCACCAGCGTTGTGAGCGCGTGTTTGGCAATGTCCACTTCGCTTTGCCCCGCGCCGACGGTTTCGACGAGAATGATTTCAAACTGCGCCGCGTCCAAAATCACGAGCGCATCCGCGACGGCGGCGGCGAGACCGCCCAATTGACCGCGCGACGCCATGCTGCGAATATAAACGCCGGTGCCGGTCAAATCTTGCATTCGCAAGCGGTCGCCCAAAATCGCGCCGCCGCTAAATGGACTCGACGGGTCAACGGCGAGAATGGCGACGCGTTTTTCGCGCGCGCGAAATTCTTTTGCCAGCGCGTTGACGAGCGTAGATTTGCCTGTGCCGGGCGCGCCGGTCACGCCGATAATGTGCGCGCGACCCGTGTGCGGAAACAGCGCGCGGCAGAGTTCCCGCGCGGGCGCGCCGCCGCGTTCGACGGCGGTAATGGCGCGCGCGACGGCGAGCGGAATACCGTTTTGGATTTGGGAAATGAATTCAGTGTTCAACAGAGGGGCAAATAATCGGTTATCAGGGCGATAGGTCGGTTGGGCGCGGGATACCTGGCGTTCTGCGCGCGCGGCGGCTTTATCCTTGCGCTTTATGTTTGCGCGCCGCCATTTCATCCTGCACAAATTTTACCAAATCGTGCGTGTTGGCGCCGGGGCCAAAGATGCCGCGAAAACCCAGCGTATTGAGTTGCGGAATATCTTCGTCGGGGATGATGCCGCCCGCGACGAGCAGCACATCGTCTTTGCCTTTTTCTTTTAATAGTTCGGTCACGCGCGGAAACAATTCCATGTGCGCGCCGGACAAAATCGAGAGACCGACGACATCCACATCTTCTTGTACCGCCGCTTCCGCAATCATTTCGGGCGTCTGGCGGATGCCGGTGTAAATCACTTCCATGCCCGCGTCGCGCATGGCGCGCGCGACGACTTTGGCGCCGCGGTCGTGGCCGTCCAAACCCGGTTTGGCGACGAGGACGCGAATGGGGTCGCTTGCGATTGGCTCTGTCATATTTTAGCTCTGCGCTCTAACATTCGTATGTGGCTCCAGCCCTTGCGGGTTTCCGAAAACTCAAAAAGTCTGCTCGCCAATCAAAATGGCATTCGCTCTACGCCGCGCTTTCCTTTTCCCATTCCACCGGCAATTCGGCGTGCGTGAGCAAGATGGGACGCGTGCGGCGGTGAATGACTTCGGCGTTGATGATACATTTTCGCACGTCTTGACGCGACGGAATTTCGTACATGACATCGAGCAGCACTTGTTCGATGATGGTCCGCAGACCGCGCGCGCCGGTTTTGAAACGTAATGCCTCTTGCGCCGCCGCATGTAACGCGTCGTCGGTGAATACCAACTCTACGTGGTCGAGCGCAAACATTTTTTGATACTGTTTGATGATGGCGTTTTTGGGTTCGGTGAGAATTTGGATGAGCATTTTTTCGTCCAGCGGGTCCACGCTGACCATGACGGGGACGCGGCCGACAAATTCGGGAATGAGTCCGAATTGTACGAGGTCGTCGGACGTAACTTGGCGCATCAATTCGGGTTGAGTCAAATCGCGCGCCGCGCGTTGCGTCTCGCCCTTAAAGCCCGCGCTGCGGCGGTCGGTCGCGCGGTCGCTAATGATTTTATCCAAGCCGTCGAACGCGCCGCCGAGAATAAACAAGATATTGCTGGTGTTGAGTTGAATGTATTCTTGATGCGGATGTTTGCGCCCTTGCTGCGGCGGCACATTGGCGATTGTGCCTTCGACAATTTTTAGGAGCGCTTGCTGAACGCCTTCGCCCGAAACGTCGCGCGTGATGGATGGGTTATCGCCGCTTTTGCGCGCGATTTTATCTATTTCGTCAATGTAAATAATGCCGCGTTCCGCGCGCGGAATATCATTTTCCGCCGCTTGAATCAACGCGAGCAAGATATTTTCCACGTCCTCGCCGACGTAACCCGCTTCGGTGAGCGCGGTGGCGTCGGCGATGGTAAAGGGCACATCCAAAATTTTGGCGAGCGTTTGCGCGAGGAGCGTCTTGCCGCAGCCGGTGGGGCCAATGAGCAGGATGTTGGCTTTGCCGAGCTCCACGTCGTCGCTTACGCCGCTGGCGATGCGTTTATAGTGATTGTACACCGCGACGGATAAAACTTTTTTCGCGCGCTCTTGGCCAATGACGTATTGATTGAGGCGGCGATAAATTTCGCGCGGCGGCAGCGCTTTGATAAAAAGCATTTCGCCGCGCGGGGTGGCGGCTTCTTGCTGCAAAATTTCGCGGCACAAGTCCACGCACTCATCGCAAATGAAAACGGAATCGGGGCCTGCAATCAAACGATTGACCTGTTCCTGACTGCGGCCGCAAAAGGAACAAAATTCTTCGGCGCGTCGCGTGCGACTAATCATGAGCGTCGTCTCCGTGCGAGGAGCGGGACGCCCGCGCGGGGCGTTCCGACCCATTAACGATTGCCGTTACGATTGCTTTTTGTCCGCGCCGTCTTTGGGCGCGGGAATCAACACTTCGTCCACGATGCCATAATCGGCGGCTTGCTGCGCATCCATATAAAAATCGCGTTCGCTGTCATTGTTGATGCGTTCCAACGGCTGGCCGGTGTGTTTGGCGAGAATTTCGTTGAGCCGATGCCGTTCGCGCGTGATGCGATTTGCCGCAATCACGATATCGGTTTCTTGGCCTTGCGCGCCGCCGAGCGGTTGGTGCATGTGAATCAAAGAATTCGGCAGCGCATAACGGCGTCCCGGATGGCCCGCCGCCAAAATTACGGTGCCGAAACTCGCCGCGAGGCCCACGCAATACGTCGAAACGGGGCAGCGAATCAATTGCATCGTGTCATAGATGGCGAGACCGGCATAAATCACGCCGCCGGGCGAATTGACGTACAAACGAATTTCCTTGTCCGGGTCTTCGCGTTCGAGAAACAAAAGTTGCGCCACAATCACATTGGCGATTTGGTCGTCAATCGGCGTGCCGAGAAAAATGATGCGTTCTTTTAATAACAGCGAAAATACATCGTACGCGCGTTCGCCGCGGCCGGTATTTTCGACGACCATCGGGATGAGACTGCGTGGAAATGTCGGATTCATTTTAAGAGAAACAGGAAAACAGGTATGCGGGGATACCTGTTTCCTTGTCTGTTGGTTTATCTGTTGAGACCCTTGTCCAATTCGCGCCGCACTTGGTCGGGGTCGGTGATGAGCCCGGATGGAATCGCGTTTTCGCCGCGCGCCATATCGGGCGTGAGAATCAAACCGGAGGTCGGTTCGCCTTTGGCGATGGCGACGAGGCGGCGCATGATTTTGTTGACGCGTAAATTGAATGCGATATTTTCGCGCGCGTCTTTATGATTGTACGCTTTGCGCGCGACGTTTTCTTTGGCGCCCGCGGCGACGGCTTCGCTCACGCGGCGTTCAATATCGGCTTTGAGCTCTTGGGGCGAAACGACGATATTTTCCGCGCGAATCAATTCGCCCAAGACGAGCATTTGTTTGAGCGCCTTTTCCGCTTGCGGGCGCAACTCTGTTTTCAACTCATTTTCGGTCTTGCCCGAAAAGCGGATGTAATTTTCCCACGTCAGCCCGAGACGCTTGATGTCTTCCTGAAGATGTTCGAGCCGATGTTCGAGCTCTTGTTCGAGCATGATGGGCGGATAGACGATTTCGGATTGTTCCACCGCCGCTTGCAAAACGTCATTGGCGAATTTTGTATCCTGGTCGCGTTCTTTTTGCCGATGCAAAATTTCGCGGATGTTGCCTTGAAATTGTTCCAGCGTTTGAAATTGGCTGACCGCCTGCGCGAATTCGTCGGTCAATTCGGGCAATTGTTTTTCTTTGAGGTCCGTGACCGCGAGGGTAAAGTGACCGGTCTTGCCGCGCACGGTTTCCTCTTCGTAATCATCGGCATACGTGTAATCAAATTCTTTGGTCTCGCCGATGCGCATGCCCAGAATTTCAGATTCAAACGGCAGGCGCGCGATGGCGTCATCGCCGAGCGTCACGCGTAAATCTTGTTCCGTAATAGTTTCAAGCTCTTCAATCTGTCCATTCAGATTGAGCGTCACCACATCGCCGGTTTGCGCGGTGCGCGTGACGGGGGCAAGCGTGGCGTGCGTGTTTTGAAAACGACCGATGATTTCATTCACTTCGGCATCCGTCACTTCGACGGGGTCGGGCTGCATGTGAATCGAATGATAGTCGCCGAGTTTGACCTCTGGCGTGATTGGAATGGTATATTTGAAAATTGGCGGTTCTTTTTGCACAATCTCCAGCTGCCCCATCCCAATCGGATTGATTTCGGTATCGTTCAAAACTTGGCCGTACACGGTGCGCGACAAATCTTCGACGGCTTCTTCGACGAGCAATTCCTTGCCAAACGCGCGTTCGACCGTTTCATACGGCGCTTTGCCGGGCCGAAAACCGGGGACCGGGCGAAGGCGGGAAACGTGCTGCGCGGCGCGTTTGAGCGCGCCTTGCATTTGCGTTTCGTCCACCTCAACCGTGACAATCGCTTGGCGGTCGGGCGTAAATTCTTTGGTGATGTTCATGAATGTTGGCGGTTCGCTTTCAATGAGATGGTTGAAATCTGAAATTTGAAATCAAAAATCAAGATGCCGGAGAGGGGATTTGAACCCCTACGCCCTTGACGGGCACAGGATTCTAAGTCCTGGGCGTCTGCCAATTTCGCCACCCCGGCGTACACCGCGTATTATAAAGGATTGAAGGGAATTGGCAAAAATTTTTTTGCCCTTTGACCTTTGGGCTAGAGCGCGGCAAACTTGCTTGTTGGCAGAAATTCAAATTTGGCGGCGCAACAAGGTGTGATATAATTTCGCTCGCATCGGGGGCGGTTAGCTCAGTTGGCTAGAGCGCATGCTCGACACGCATGAGGTCACAGGTTCAATCCCTGTATCGCCCACTGTCAATTTCAGATTTTAGATTTTGGATTTCGGATTGTGAAATCCACGTCGGACGAGTAATTTTCAGCGCCTTGACAGCGAGATAGAGCCATCGGGTGCAAGCTCTATTCAAACGCGCGAAAATGAATACCCCCGACGGAGATGGCGAGGAAAGCGGCACAGGCAATGGCGCACTGGCTTCAAGTAATGCGCCACGGTTGCGCCGTTATCGCAAGCGAGTGACGTGGGCAAAGCGTAAAACGCTTTGCACGCGTAATTTGGGTGGAACCGCGAGCAAGCCGCTCGTCCCATTTCGGGATGAGCGGTTTTTTCTTTTTGGCGATGCGGAATCGTCGGTGGAGGAACGATTTATGCGAGTGGTAATGAAATTTGGCGGCACATCGGTGGGCAGCGCGGAACGCCTCGCGGGCGTCGCCGAAATTGTGCGCGCCCAAGTCAAGCGCGGCAATCAAGTTATCGTCGTTCTGAGCGCCATGAGCGGCGTCACCAATACGCTGCTCGCGGCGTTAAAAGAATCGGCGAACGGCAACATTGCAAAACTTTTGCAAACGCGCGACGAACTGTTGAAAAAACATCTCGACGTGATCAACGCGTTGGTGCGCGATGAAACGGCGCGGCAAAATTTGACGACGACGACGACCGACGCGTTGGACCGCTTTGAAGATTTGTGCAGCAGCATTTATGTCTTGGGCGAAATCACGCCGCGCGCGACGGATGCCGTCGGCAGTTTGGGCGAACGCTTGCTGGTGCCGATTGCGACGCAGGCGTTCAACGACGCGGGTTTGCGCGCGCAATGGGTCGCGGCGAACGAATTGATTATGACGGACGACAATTTTGTCGCAGCCAGTCCGTTCATGGATGAAACGCGCGCACAGGCGCGCGCCAAACTCTTGCCGATTCTAGAAAACGGCAGCGTCGCCGTGACCACCGGCTTTATTGGCGCGACGAAAAAAGGGATTCTCACCACGCTCGGCCGCGGCGGCAGCGATTACACCGCGACGATTATTGGCGCGGCGCTGGACGCGGACGAGGTGCAAATTTGGACGGACGTGAATGGCGTCATGACGACCGACCCGCGCATTGTGCCGGAAGCGCTTACGTTGTCCGAAATTTCATACGGCGAAGCGGCGGAACTTTCGTACTTTGGCGCCAAAGTGATTCATCCCAAAACGATTTTGCCCGTCGCCGAAAAAAATACGCCGATTCGGATTTTGAATTCGTTCGAGCCGACGCATCCCGGCACGCTGATTGTGCGCGACCCGAAAAGCAATGGCTCGACCATTCGCGGCATCACGGCGATTCGCAATGTCGCGCTGGTGACGGTGGAAGGGCGCGGGATGCAGGGCGTGCCGGGCATCGCGGCGCGCACCTTTTCCGCCGTCGCGCGCGAAAAAATTAATGTCTTGATGATTTCGCAATCGTCGTCGGAACAAAATATCTGTTTGCTTGTCGAACTTGCCAGCGCGCCGCGCGCGGTCCAAGTTTTGCAAGCGGAATTTCGCGGCGAGATGGCGGCGCAAAATATCGAGCATGTGTGGGTCCAAGACCAAATCGCCATCATTGCCGTCGTCGGCAGCGCGATGAAAAAGACGCCCGGCGTCGCGGCGCGCGTCTTTGGCGCGCTCGCCAATGACAATATCAATATCATTGCCATCGCGCAAGGTTCGTCCGAATACAATCTTTCGCTCGTCGTGAACGAAAGCGAAGCGGACAATGCCGTGCGCGCGATTCATCGTTCGATTGTAAAAAAATGATTCACGTCTAAACCTCAAGGACAAACGACCATGAATAAAATTCCCGTCGCCATTTTGGGCGCAACCGGTTTGGTGGGCCAACGCTTTATCACTTTACTGGCAAATCATCCGTGGTTTGAAATCGCGGAACTCGCGGCGAGCGATCATTCCGTCGGCAAAAAGTATGGCGCTGCCGCGAAATGGCAATTGCCTTTTGAAATTCCCGATAACCTCGCGCAAATGAGCGTGCTGCCGTGCGACCCGCACGCCGTGCAGGCGCCGCTCGTCTTTTCGGCGCTGCCTACAGACATTGCCGGCGCGCTCGAAGTCGAGTTTGCCAAACGCGGCGCGATTGTTTCGAGCAACGCGTCGCCGCATCGGATGGACGCGGATGTGCCGCTGGTGATTCCCGAAGTGAATCCCGACCATCTGGCTTTGGCTTGCGTGCAGCGGAAAAAATTCAACAGCAAAGGTTTCATCCTGTGCAACGGCAACTGCACGACGATTCATCTCGTCCTCGCGCTGGCGCCGTTGCATCAACGATTCGGTTTGAAAAAAGCGCTGGTGACTTCGATGCAAGCCCTGTCCGGCGCGGGCTATCCGGGCGTCGCGTCGCTCGACATTATTGATAACGTCGTGCCGTACATTGGCGGCGAAGAGGACAAGGTGGAACAAGAGCCGCGCAAATTTTTGGGCAAGTTAAAAGGCGAGACGATTGAACTGTCCGATATTCGTATCAGCGCGCACTGCAATCGCGTGGCGACGCGCGACGGTCACATGGAAACGGTCTCGGTGGAATTTGAAACGAAACCCCAGCTGGAAGATGTGATTGCGGCGTTCGACGAATTTCACGGTTTGCCGCAAGAGCTGGCTTTGCCGCTAGCGCCCGCGCGTCCGACGGTGTACCGCCGCGAACCGGACCGTCCGCAACTGAAACTCGACCGCGACGCGGAAAAAGGAATGGCGACGATCATTGGTCGTTTGCGCGAGTGCGCGGTTCTGGATTACAAATTCGTGTTGCTCGGCCACAATACGCTGCGCGGCGCGGCAGGCGCGACAGTGTTGAACGCGGAATTGCTGTACGCGCAAGGGGAGTTGGGATAGGGAAAGAGAGAGGGGAGTGGGTGAATTGGGTGAGTGGGTGAGTGGGTGAGTGGGTGAGTGGGTGAGTGGGTGAGTGGGTGAGTGGGTGAGTGGGTGATTAGGTGATTAGGTGATTAGGTGATTGCGATATGCAACCTGCAACCTGCAACCTGCAACCTGCAACCTGCAACATGCAACATGCAACATACGCTCTGCAATTTTTGACACGTCATTCGCGAACCTGTGCTACAATTCCTGTACTTTACCCCTGCATGAGTAAGGAGTGATTATTACAATGATTGAACTTTATCATTATGCGCGCAGCGAAGATCTTGATACGATTTCGGAAGAAGGCATCCAACCCGGCTCCAAGTATTTTATCTTTGACGTCGCGTCGCGCAACCAAGCCGCGTATCTGTGGCGTTATCCCGACGAAGACGTGATGGGCTATGCGGAAAATCCGCGTTATGTTTTGCTGCGCGCCAAAGTGGACCCCGCCAAAACAAAAATCGCGCCGATGGATTTAATCAGCGCGGCGTATGTGAATCACATTGGGCGCGGTCAGCCAAAGAATCCGGAAGTTGCCGCACGCTTGATTGCGGCGTATGAAAAGGCGCAGGTGCCGTTCAATGAATACGAACACGGACGTTTCCGCACGCCCGAAGTTTTGGTCGAAGGCGGCGTGGCGGCGGATGATATTGCCGTCGTAAAAATCCCGGAAGCCAGCGGCAAGGGCGAAGGCAATCGCCGCGCGTACGCGTCGAAATTCGCGGAACACATGATTCGGCTGCTCGGCATTCAAAAAACGCAAATGAAGTTGAATGAATTATCCGAAGCGGCGCTGAATCGCGGCGCGGTGGTGCGCGTGGCTAAACACGACGACGCGCTTGCGTACCTCGAAACGTACATGATTTTGGAAACGGGCGAGTTTTATACGATCGAAAAAGAGGATTGAGGGATTTATGATTTTAGGTTGGTGATTTTTGATTTCGAATCGCAAATCCAAATCATAAATCAGCAATCAGAAATCAAAAATTCCGGAGACGCTATGGCTAGCGATAATGGCGACATGCTGCGCCCCTTGAGACATTCCGCCGCGCACATTATGGCGGAAGCGGTGCTGGATTTATTTCCCGGCACAAAATTTGGCATCGGGCCCGCGATTGACAACGGCTTCTATTACGATTTTGAATTGCCGCGCCCCGTAACGCCCGAAGATTTTCCCGCGCTGGAAGAACGGATGCGCGAAATTATTCGCGGCAAATTCAATTTTGAACACAGTACGCAGACGGTGGCGCAAGCGCGCGCGTCGTTCCGCGACCAACCGTTCAAGTTGGAATTGATCGAGCTGATTGCCAAAGGCGAGCTCGGTTTGCACGGCGAAGAACACGCCAAACCGACGGATACGGTTTCGATTTATCAACACGATACGTTCATGGATTTGTGCGCGGGGCCCCACGTTCACAACACGGCCCAAGTTCCCGCCGACGCGTTCAAATTATTGAGCATCGCGGGCGCGTATTGGCGCGGCAGTGAAAAGAACCCGCAACTGACGCGCATTTACGGCACGGCGTGGCAGACAAAGCAAGAGTTGGATGATTATTTGTGGAAACTCGAAGAGGCGAAAAAGCGCGACCATCGCAAACTCGGCAAAGAGCTCGAACTGTTTTATTTTTCCGACGACATTGGGCCCGGACTGCCCTTGTTTGCGCCCAAAGGCGAAATCGTGCGCTATTTGATGGAAACGTATGTGCGCGAGGCACAGACGCGTTACGGTTATCAACACGTCTGGACGGGGCACATGGTCAAAGAAGAGCTGTACAAAAAATCGGGTCATTACGACAATTACCGCGATTCGATGTTTCCGCCGATGGTGGACGACGATATTGCGCTGCGGCTCAAACCGATGAATTGCCCCAGCCACATGACGCTGTACAACGAAATGGGCTTGCATTCGTACCGCGAATTGCCGCTGCGCTTTGCCGAATTTGCGACGCTGTACCGTTACGAAAAACGCGGCGAGTTGAGCGGTTTAGCGCGCGTGCGCGCGTTGACGCAGGACGACTGTCACGTCTTTTGCACCGAAGAACAAATCGAGAGCGAATTCACGCGCGCGTTAAATTTGATTCGCGAAGTGTTGAATACGTATCAATTTACGGCTTATCAGATACGCTTGTCGTTGCGCGACGAGGCGGGCAAGTATGTCCAGGATGATGAAAAATGGACCAAGGCAACGGCGGCGTTAAAGAAAGCGTTGGATGATAATCATGTGGAGTATTTCGTCGCGGAAGGCGAAGCGGCGTTCTATGGACCGAAAGCGGATTTCATTGCCCACGACGCGTTGGGTCGTTCATGGCAGCTTTCGACGATTCAGGTGGACTTTATCCAACCGGCGCGGCTCGGCTGCGAATATATTGCCGAAGATGGTTCGACGAAAACGCCCGTACTGATTCATCGCGCCGTGACCGGCGCGACGGAACGTTTTCTCGCGGTTTTGATCGAACATCTCGCGGGCGCGTTTCCATTATGGCTCGCGCCCGTTCAAGCAAAAATTATTCCGATTGCGGATCGGCACAATGAATACGCGCGCGCGGTGGAAAAGCAATTGCAAGCGCAAGGATTCCGCGTCCAGGTAGACGCGCGCAGCGAACGCATGAACGCGAAAATCCGCGACGCGCAATTGATGAAAATTCCCTACATGCTCGTCGTCGGCGATAAAGAAGCGGACGCGGGCGCAGTGTCCGTGCGCTTACGCACAGGCGAAGATTTGAAGGCGATGCCGTTGGAGCAATTTAGCGCGATGGCGAAAAAGTTGGCGGATGAAAAGAGTATGGAGTTGAAATAAATGCCCCAAACCTTTCTCATCACCGGCGGCGCGGGGTTTCTCGGCATCAATCTCGCGCGGCATCTTTTAGCCAAAAACGAACGCGTCATTTCGTATGACCTCGCGCCATTCGATTATCCCGATTGCAAAGACCGCGTGACGGACATTCGCGGCGACATTCGCAATCTGGAACAACTGAGCGCGGCAATGCAAGGCGTGGATGTCGTCATTCATACTGCCGCCGCATTGCCTTTGTACAAACCTGAAGACATCTACACGACGGATGTGGACGGCACGCGCAACGTCTTGCAAGCGACAAAGCAAAATAATGTCGAGCGCGTGATTCATATTTCGAGTACGGCAGTGTACGGCGTTCCCGACCATCATCCTTTGCTCGAAACGGACAAGATGATTGGCGTCGGACCGTACGGCGAAGCAAAGGTCAAAGCCGAAGAGGTCGTCCAAGAATTTCGCGCGCAAGGCATGTGCGTTCCCGTTTTGCGTCCGAAATCTTTTATCGGTCCCGAACGGCTCGGCGTGTTTGCGATGTTGTACGAATGGGCGTATGAAGGAAAAAATTTTCCGGTTCTCGGCAGCGGCAATAATCCGTACCAATATCTCGCCGTTCAAGATTTGTGCGATGCAATTTACGCCGTATCCACCTTGCCATGCGAAACGGTGAACGATACATTCAACGTCGGCGCAAAAATCTACGGCACGCCGAAAACAGATTTTCAAGCGGTGCTGGACCGCGCGGGGCACGGCAAAAAAATCATTTCCATTCCCGAAGGACCCGCGATTTTTGCATTGAAAACCTTGAGCGCGCTGGGCCTTTCACCATTGTACCCGTGGGTGTATGAAACGGTCGGCAAGGAATCGTTCGTCTCGATTGAAAAGGCGCAAAAAACATTCGGGTTCAATCCGAAATTGTCCAACCAAGACGCGCTCATCGAGAATTACGATTGGTACGTGGCGAATCTGGACAAATTCAAAAACGCGTCCGGCGTTTCGCATCGCGTGCCGTGGAAACAAGGCGCGTTGAGTTTAGCCAAAATTTTCTTTTAGGGAGTCGTTCGCGTTCAACAAGCATAGCGCCGTCTTTTTTTCATGCGCGCAATTTATGTTGTTGGGCGCAGTCGCCAAAAATATGAGTGAATCCATCGTCGCGCACGCGGCAAACTTGAATGAACTCGCGCAGTATCAAGATGATTCGATTGTGAGCCGCACCTTGGTCAATAAAGCGAGCGGCACCATCACGCTCTTTGCGTTCGCGCAGGGCCAGAGTTTGAGCGAACATATTTCGCCGTATGATGCGCTGGTTCAAATCCTGGACGGCCGCGCGGAAATTGTGATTGCGGGCGAAACCTTTTTGGTTACACAAGGTCAAGCCATTATCATGCCGGCAAATAAACCGCACGCGTTGTACGCGCATGAAAAATTCAAAATGCTGTTGACCATGCTTCGCGCCTAGTTCTTAAATACGAGACGGTATCTTTCGGGTTTGTGCGATGCGGAGCATCGCGAGAAACCTGCAAGTCTTGAACAGGCGACCCCGCAATTTCAAGTCAGAGCGCTAACGAGACCCGCAGGGTTTTTGGCTTGGCTCGCCAATGCTTGCGCGTTAGTTTGAAAACCCGTTGGGTTTGTCCTTCAAACCGAAATGGGATGCGCGCTTGCAAGCCCCCCAAATTTTCGAGTTTGCGATTGCGATTTGAAAACCACAACGCGCCGGAATTTTCCGACGCGTTGTCTTTTGGGGAACCATTGGCGGCGTGCGAACGTTTGACTTGGGCGGCGCGGGGCAATGGCGCAAAAAAAAATGGACGCGTATTGGTAACGCGTCCGTTTCAAACAAACACAGTGGGCGAAGCAGGGCTTGAACCCGCGACCTCCTCGGTGTAAACGAGGCGCTCTAGCCAGCTGAGCTATTCGCCCAAGCGCCAGCGTTTGCCCAACATAAAACCGCTGCGGCGCAAACGTTTTGCTGAATAAAACCAATCTATCATTCCCCCGCGGCTTTGTCAAACCTGGAAAAATTGTAGTACAATCCATCAGCTATTTGCGCGCTGTTTCATCGGAGTATCATGTTCATAAAACAAAAACTTTTTTATAGCGCCGTTATCGCGTTCGTTATTTTGGGCAGCGTCGCGCTCGGTTGGACGCGCGCGTTCGCCGCGCCGTACGCGCGCGATTGCAGCGGCGGCAACGCGGCGCTTTTGGCTCCGCAAAGCGGCGCGACCGTCACGGGCATTGTGCAAATTGAAGGCACCGCGTCGCTCGGCGCCGAGTTTCAATATTACAAACTCGAAGTTGCGCCCGTCGGCACCGAAGCATGGGGCAGTCTGGTCGGCGAAGCGCGCGAACAAATTGTCAACGGTCAATTGGGCGTGTGGGACAGCGCGGGCGTGGCGGATGGAGCATACACCATTCGTCTGCGCGTCGTGGACCCGACGGGTAACTATTGTGAAGCCACCGTGACAAATATCAACGTCCAAAATTCATTGCCGACGGCTGTGCCGACGCCTGAATTTACTATCACGCCGACCGAAGCGCCACCGATTCAAAACGCGGTGCCGACGCCGGTCCCGACGACTGCGGCGCAAGGTACGCCGACGGCGGGCCCCAGTCCGACGGCGATTCGACCGAGCATTACGCGGACGCCGGCGCCGGTGGGCGCGACGTTGGGCGGCATCGAAGTCGAGCCCTTTGTGGATGCCATTACCGCGTTCTTGACCGGCTTGGGCCGCATTTTTGTTTTTGGCATGTTCACGATGGGCGCAATTTTTATTCTGATCGGCGTCATCTTTTTTGTGCGCCGCGTATTATAAGCCGCCATGCCCGACATCAATAGCATCATTAACGGTTTTCTGTCCGGCATGCCCGATTTGGGCGATGCCTTTGTGCGCGGCGCGCAGTTTGCGTTGGGCGCGTTTGTTTTGGTTGGAATGTTGTATGTGCTGCGCCGCTACTTGTAAATGCCTATCTCTACCAAATGGCTCGCGCGTCGTTTGGGCCGCGGCGACGCGGTTTTGGATGCGCTGGCGCCAATGAAACTCATCGCGGGCCTCGGTAACCCCGGAATTAAATACGCGCGCAATCGGCATAACGTCGGTTTTATGACGTTGGATCACCTCGCGCGCGCGGAACACAAACGCTTTGAACGGCAGCGCTTTAACGCGCAATTGCTGGAAGTGAATCTGGCGGATGAACGCGTGCTGCTGGTAAAACCGCAAACGTACATGAATTTGAGCGGCAGCGCGGTGGGGAAACTCGCCGCGTTTTATCGTCTCGCGCGCGCGGATGTGCTGATTGTGTACGACGATTTGGATTTGCCGTTGGGCAAAATTCGTCTGCGCGCGCATGGCAGCAGCGGCGGCCATCACGGCATGGAATCGGTAATCAAACATTTGGGCGGCAGCGATATTCCGCGCCTTCGCATCGGCATCGGACGCCCCGACCCAAATCAAGATATTGGGCATGTGCTGGGCAATTTTCACGACGACGAAATGAGCGCGTTGGACGACGTTTTGGCGCGCGCAGTGAACGCGCTGCGCGTGTGGGCGCGTGAAGGCATAGTCAAAGCGATGAATGAGTTTAACGCCGCATGAATCTCTCTGGCTTGTTGGCTCTTGTTCATGCGACGCCTGAATTTCAAGCGCTGTTGACGCGTCTCGACGCCGCGCCGGTTGTAACCGAAGCGCTCGAGACGCTGGATGCCGCGCGCCCCTACGCGCTTGCCGCGCTGCAACAATTTTGGGCTAACGCGGTTGCGCCCGCGCGACCGCTGGTGGTCGTCACCGCGCGCACCGAACGCGCGAAACAATTGTGGATGGATTTGACGGCGTGGAGCGCGGCGCCCGAACACATTTATTTTTTTGCCGAACCCGACCCGTTGTTGTACGAACGCATGTCGTGGAGCGTCGAGACCATAACGCTGCGCCTCGCCGCGCTGGCGGCATTGTCCGCGCCGCCCGCCGCCGCTGCGCCGCTCATCGTGACGACTATGCGCGCGTTGATGCTTCGCACCGCGTCGCGCGCGGAATTTCAACAGCAAGTATTTGCGCTCGCGCGCGGCGAAAGCGTTTCGCTGACCAAACTCTTGCGCGCGTGGAGTGAATTGGGGTACGAAGCGGCGGCGGTGGTGGATGCGCCCGGTTTGTTTTCGCGGCGCGGCGGCATTGTGGATTTGTGGCTGCCCTCGCGCGCCAATCCCGTTCGCATCGAATTTGTCGGCGATGAAATCGAAACCTTGCGCGAATTTGACCCGACGACGCAGCGCTCGGGGCGCGTGATTGATTCGCTGCTCATTACGCCGGCGAGCGAAGCCGGAATCGAGCGCGCGCCGCAAGCCGCCGTCGCTGCCGCGCAGTTGGATTTTTCCAATCTACATCCCGTCGCCGCCAATACGTTCCGCCAAGATTTGGACGCGTTGGCGCGCCCACAGCGTTTTCGCGGCATCGAATTTTATTTGCCCTATTTCGGCGAGACGGCATCGCTGCTGGATTATTTGCCCGACAATGCTTTGCTGGTGGCGGACGATTGGCAAGAGCTCCAAGCTATGACGGAGCAGTTCGAGCAGCAAGCGGAACAGGTGCGCGCGGATTTGGAAGGTCGCGGCGAATTGCCGCGCGGTTTTGCAAAACCTTATTTTACGTGGCAAGAATTGCGCGACAAGGCGCTGCGTTTGCCGCGTTTGTTGTTTGATTATCGCGGCGTGGCGGAAGCGGCGGCGCTGCCTTTTGCGCCCGGCGAACGTTTTGGCGGCCAGGTGAAACGCGTGGTGGACGAAATGATGCGCGCGCGCGAACAGGGCGCGCGCGTGATTGCCGTGACGCGCCAAGCCGAACGTCTGGCGGATTTATTGCGCGAGCGCGATTTTTTTGTCAAGCCGAAAACTGAAATCACGCACACGCCCGACGCGGGGCATATTGTTTTGGCGCAAGGCGCGTTGACGGAAGGATTCACGCTGCGGACCGCGCCGCGTTCCGACGCCGACCTCGCGCCGCCCGCCGTCGCGTTGGTTTTGCTCACCGATGCCGAAATTTTTGGTTGGGCGCGCCCCAAGCCGCGCCGACTCACCGCGCAGCCCGCCGCCGCCCAAGCGCCCGAAGCGTTTTTCGCGGATTTATCCAAAGGCGATTACGTCGTTCATATTGACCACGGCATCGGCATTTTTCGCGGTTTAGAAAAATTAGAGTTGGGCGGACCCGACACGGAATATCTGCGGATTGAATACGCGCACGAAGATAAATTGTACGTGCCGGTGCATCAACTCGACCGCTTGAGCCGTTACGTCGCGCCCGGCGGTCACAAGCCGACGCTGCATCGGCTCGGCACGGCGGAATGGGCGCACGTCAAAGAGCGCACGAAAAAAGCCGTCGCCGAAATCGCGCAAGAGTTATTGGAATTGTACGCGACGCGCGAAATTGTGACGGGTTATGCGTACTCGCAAGATACGCAATGGCAATCCGAATTGGAGGCGTCTTTTCCGTATGTCGAGACGCCCGACCAATTGATGGTGATTGACGCGGTGAAACGCGACATGCAGCAAAAGCGACCGATGGATCGCTTGGTCGTCGGCGATGTGGGTTATGGCAAAACCGAAGTCGCGCTGCGCGCGGCGTTCAAGGCGGTGATGGATGGCAAACAAGTTGCGATTCTGGTGCCGACGACTGTTTTGGCGCAGCAGCATTTCAATACATTCCGCGAACGGCTCGCGCCCTTTCCCGTGACGGTTGAAATGTTATCGCGTTTTCGCTCCGATAAAGAACAGGACGAGATTATCAAAAAGATGGCGGACGGAACGATTGATATTGTCATCGGAACGCATCGTCTGTTGTCGCGCGACGTCGCGTTCAAAGATTTGGGTTTGATGATTGTGGACGAAGAGCAGCGTTTCGGCGTGCAGCACAAAGAGCGTTTGAAACAATTGCGCGCGCACGTGGACGTTTTAACTTTGACCGCGACGCCGATTCCGCGCACTTTATATCTTTCGCTTGCGGGCGCGCGCGACATGTCCACCATTGATACGCCGCCGGCGGAACGACTGCCGATTCGCACGTACGTTGCCGCGTACGACGAAGGTTTGGTGCGCGACGCGATTTTGCGCGAATTGGACCGCGGGGGCCAAGTATTTTTTGTTCACAATCGCGTGCGCGGCATCGGCATTATCGCCGACCAATTGCGAAAACTGATTCCCGAAGCGCGCATCGGCATCGGTCACGGCCAGATGCCCGAAGACCAACTCGAAAGCGTGATGAGCGAATTCGCGGCGGGCAAGTATGATGTGTTGGTTTGCACGACGATTATCGAAAGCGGGATTGATATTCCGAACGCCAACACCATCATCGTCAACAACGCGGACAAATTTGGTTTGGCGCAGCTGTATCAATTGCGCGGCCGCGTCGGGCGCAGCGCCGCGCGCGCGTTCGCTTATTTTCTGCACGACAAGCGCGCGAATCTTTCCGACGACGCGCGGATGCGTTTGCAATCGATCGCCGAAGCGACGGAATTGGGCGCGGGGTTTCAGTTGGCGCTGCGCGATTTGGAAATTCGCGGCGCAGGCGAAATTCTCGGCGCGCGTCAATCGGGTCACATTGCGGCGGTCGGTTTGGATTTGTACGCGCGTTTGCTCGCCGGCGCGATTCAGGACGCGCGCGCGAAATTGGAAGCGGAACACGGTAACGGTTCGCGGCAGCGCAATGCGGCGGTGAATCCCGCGCAGCGCATCTTGCACGCGCCGACGATTGATTTGCCCATTGTCTCGCAGATTCCCGAAGCGTATGTGGCGGATGCGGCGCTGCGTTTGCGTTTGTATCGGCGTTTGGCGGACGTGAATGACGAGAAACAAATTCAAGAGCTAGAGCGTGAATTTCGAGAACGTTTTGGCGAACCGCCGGAAGAGACGCGGAATTTATTTTACGTTTTGCGTTTGAAATTGGCGGCGACGCGCGCGCAGGCGGCAATGCTGACGCTGGACGACGGGCGCATCCTGGCGCGTTTTCGCGGCGAGGACGCGGCGCGGGCGGAACGGTTGAACAAGAAATGGGGGCGGCGGGTGCGCGCCACGCGCGAACGCATGTGGCTAGCGGGTCCCGACGAAAATCCGCAATGGCGCGAACAATTGCTCCAGCTCCTCGATTTTTGCGCCGTTGACGCTTTGACGGAAACTTGACGCGTGGACGCGTTTTGATTTGGCTCTGCGCGGCGGCGCGCCATTTTTTTGACGATTCGGAATGGCTATGTTATATTTGCAAACCGCAATACAAATTGCGACCATTCTGAGGAGGCAAGCACATAACAGACCGTCTGCGAGTCAATGAACAAATCCGCGCGCGTGAAGTGCGCGTGATTGATGATGCTTCGGGTAAGCAAATTGGCATTTTACCGCCGCGCGAGGCGATTGCGATGGCGCGCGAGCGCAATCTTGACTTGGTCGAAGTCGCCGCCAACGCCAATCCGCCGGTGTGCCGTATTATGGATTACGGCAAGTTTCAATACGAGCGCACCAAAAAAGAACGCGAAGCCAAAAAAGCCCAAAAAGTTATCGAGGTCAAAGAAGTCCGCATTCGGCCCAAAACCGCCATGTATCATGTCGGTTTCAAATTGAACCGCGTGCGCGATTGGCTGAAAAGGGGCAACAAGGTCAAAATCCGTATTCTGTTCCGCGCGCGCGAAATTACGCATTCGCAACTGGGACGGGAAACGCTGGCGGAAATTGCCGGCGACCTGGCGGATATTGCAACGGTCGAACAGGCGCCGTTGATGGACGGCAAAAGTCTGGTTATGTTGTTGGGCCCGGGCCCACACAAGGGCGGCGCGGAAGCGGCGCGCCGCGCGGTCAGTAATGCCCGTATTCGTCCGCCGACCGAGGAACAGCGCGCGGCGATGCCCGCGTCCACCAGCGTCGAGGATGAAACAGAAACGGTTGAAACCGCATCGGAATCGGTCGCATAGCAAGGTAGGGGCTGTGAAAATGAAACACGCCTCCCGCGAGGCGTGTTTTTGTGTGTCACGCGCAAACGCGTTCGCACCGGCGACCTTCCCTCGCTCACAGCCAAATCTCAAGTGGAAGGAGCAAGATGCCTAAACTCAAAACGCACAAAGCCACGGCGAAACGTTTCAAACGCACCGGGACTGGCAAATTGATGCGCCAAAATATGCCGAAAGGTCACTTGCGGCGGCGTCATGCCAAGCGCAACAATCGCAAACTGGATCGTTACGTCGAAGTGGAACTGCACGAGCAGAAAAAGAAAATCAATCAACTCGCGCCGTATATCTAAAAATGAGGTTTGCGCGCGCGACGACGCGTTGTCTGGCGTTGATGCCGCGCGCCTCATTATTTTTCCGTCGGGTGGCTCGAGGATGCCTTCCTGACTGACAAGGAGAATCTAAAATGCCTCGCGTAAAACGTGGCGTCCCCGCGCGGGCGCGCCATAAAAAAGTACTGAAACAAACAAAGGGCCAAGTCGGTTCGCGTCATTTACTGTATCGTCGCGCGCACGAAGCGCTGACTCATTCGCTCTTTTATCATGACCGCGACCGCCATGACCGCAAAGGCGAATTCCGCCGCTTGTGGATTGCGCGCATCAACGCCGCCGCGCGCGAAGAAGGCGCCACCTACAATCAACTCATGCACGGGTTGAAGCTCGCGGGCGTCGAGGTGGATCGCAAGATGCTGGCAGACCTCGCGGTGCGCGATGCCGCCGCGTTCAAAACGCTGGTGGAAGTATCCAATCAAGCGCGCGCCGAAGCGAAACCGATAGCGTAAAATTTTGGGGCAGGGGCTAAACCTGCTCCAAATTTTTTTGCGTATGCTCACCAGTCCTGCCAACGAAAAAATTAAACGCGCGCGCGCGCTCGCGCAAAAAAAAGGACGCGATGCGGCAGGGCAATTTTTGCTGGAAGGCGCGCGTTTGATTCACGAAGCGCTCCGCGCGGGGCAGACGCCTGTCTTGGCGTTTTACGAACGCTCTGCGTTTGACGCCGATGCGCGCGTGCGCGCGCTCGTCGTCGCGTTGCAAAAACAGACGCGCGAAATTTACGCGGTGAACGCCAGCGTGATGCGCGCGTTGGCGGACACGGAAACGCCGCAAGGCATCGCCGCCGTGTTTCCGCTGCCCGCGCTCCGTTTGCCCGACGCGCCGCGATTGACGCTTGTGCTGGACCGCATCCGCGACCCCGGCAATCTCGGCACAATCCTGCGGACGGCATGGGCGGCGCACGTCAACCGCGTGTTGCTCGCGCCCGAAACGGCGGACGCGTTCAACCCCAAAGTGGTACGCGCGGGGATGGGCGCGCATTTTCATTTGCCGATGGCTGTCGCGTCGTGGAGCGAAATTGCCGCGCGACTGCAAACGCTCCCGCGTGTTTATCTTTCCGACGCACGCGGCGACTTGACGTACACGCGCGCAGACTGGACGCCGCCGCTCGCGTTGATTGTGTCCAATGAAGCGGAGGGCGCTAGCGCCGCCGCGCGTCAACTCGCCACCGCGTCGTTGGCGATTCCGATGCCCGGCACGGCGGAATCGCTGAACGCCGCCGTCGCCGCCGGCATCTTGCTCTTTGAATTTCTCCGCGCCGCTTGAAACCTGCCCCACGCTTTGCTATAATCGGTTCCAATGTCTTTATTCCCCGAACCGCTCAAAGCGTATCGCGTTTATGTTTTAATGTTTGTTTTGAACCTCGCGGTTGTGGCGGGCGTGATTTATCTCTTGCGCCGCGAACCCGCGCGCCCGGTTGTGGTGACGATGCCGCCGACACGCGCGGCGCGCGCCGAAACCTCTGCCGCGCGCATCAGCGTTACAGTCAGCGGCGCGGTGAATGAGCCCGGCGCGGTGCAGCTCGCGCGCGGCGCGCTCTTGGCAGAAGCGTTACAGCGCGCCGGCGTAAAACCCGAAGCCGATTTGAGCAAGCTCGATTTGACGCGTCCGCTCGAGGACGGCGATAAAATTGCCGTGCCGACAAAAAGCGTGAGCGAATCCGTCACTCAAAATGTGACTGCCTTGCCGACCGCCGCGCGGGTTTCGACGGTGAGCGTCATGCCGCCCGCAGAAACGCCGCGCGCCCAACTCAATCTCAATACCGCGACGCTGGCGGAATTGGACGCGCTGCCGGGCGTGGGCGAAACGTTGGCGCAGCGCATTTTGGATTATCGCCAGCAAAATGGCGCTTTTAAAACCATTGAGGACCTCAAAAACGTCAAAGGTATCGGCGATAAATTATTTGACGACCTCAAGGAACTGGTCACGGTCCAATGAAGCAAAATCCGTTTTCGATGCGCGCGCTCGCCGCGCGGTTCCGTTCCCCGTCGGCGTGGATCAATCTCTTGCTGATTTTTGTGCCGATTGCGATTTTGGTCGAGCTCGCGCATGGCAATCCGACAGTTTTGTTTATCACATCGGCATTGGGGATTATTCCGCTCGCCGGTCTATTGGGCGAAGCGACGGACGCGCTCTCGGTCAGAGCGGGCGACAAAATTGGCGGGCTGTTGAACGCGACGCTGGGCAACGCGGCGGAATTGATTATTACGATTGTGGCGCTGCAAGCGGGTTTGCTCGATGTAGTCAAGGCGTCCATCACCGGTTCGATTCTCGGCAATCTGCTTTTGGTTTTGGGTTTGTCCTTGCTCGCGGGCGGTTTGAAAAATGGGTCGCAGTTTTTTGACCGCCGCGGCATCTCGGTCATGATGACGACCATGACGATTGCGATTATCGGTTTGGTCATTCCGACTATGTTCAGTTCCGCCATCGAGACGGTGAATCACGACGCGGTGGAATATCTTTCGATTGGCGTAGCCATCGCGTTGATGGCGAGTTACATCCTGAGTTTATTTTTCACCTTGCGCGGCGGGACGCACGAAAAAGTCGCCGACCAAGCCAAGACAGAGCTCGTCACGCACGAACACGGTTTGCTGGGCGATATGCGAATCGCGTTGGCGGTGTTGGCGGGCGCGGTGGTCTTGATTGCGCTCCTCTCTGAAATTCTGGTCGGCGCGGTCGAGCCGCTGGTCGAGGCGCAAGGCCTTTCGGAATTATTTATCGGCGTGATTGTGGTGCCCATCATTGGCAACGCGGCGGAGCATCTTGTCGCGGTGGAAATGGCAATCAAGAATCGGATGGAATTGTCCATCGGGATTGCCGTTGGCTCGAGTTTGCAAATCGCGTTATTTGTCGCGCCCGTTCTGGTTTTTATCGCGTTATTGTTCGGACAGCAATTGACGCTGGTATTCAATCAATTTGAAATCGCGGCGTTGGTTGCGGCGGTGTTGATTACGGCGTTAATTGCGCTCGACGGCGAATCGAATTGGTTGGAAGGCGCGCAGCTGCTGATTGTGTATGTCATTCTTGCCATCGCCTTTTTCTTTTTGCCCAATATCACCGAAGGCGTACACGCGCTGCTGCTGCGTTAAACGTCTCTATGGCAATCGCGAACCAGTGCGCCGCCCGCAGATTAAAATTTCTGCCGCCGCTAGATTTGACATGCCAAGCAAATGGATTTATAACACTCGCGCCAACAGCCCTTCGCGGGCTGTTTTTTTGTGCCGCCAAAATTAGAAAAAAAGGAGGTGAAGCATGTCGAACATAACCTTTCCCTCGCGCGAAGCGATGCGCCATCTGCGCGTCCCGTTCACGCGCGCGGACGCCGTACTCATTCTTGGCTTTTTAGCGCTGCTCGTCATCGTGACGTATGTGGGCGCGGGTTTGTTTGTGCCTTTTGTCCCCAACATCGCCGAGCCGCCGCCCATCAATCTCGACCCGCGCTATTTGCCATACTATCTCGCGCGCTCGACAATGCGAATGTTTATCGCGCTTTTCTTTTCGCTCATTTTTACGTTCGTCTATGGCTATATCGCCGCCAACAGCCGCCGCGCCGAAAAAGTAATGATTCCGCTTTTGGATATTTTGCAATCCGTGCCGGTGCTGGGTTTTTTGTCTGTGACCATCACGGGCTTTATCGCGTTGTTTCGCGGAAGTCTATTGGGCTTGGAAGCCGCGTCCATCTTTGCCATTTTTACCGCGCAAGTGTGGAACATGACTTTTTCGTTTTATCAATCCATGCGGATGGCGCCGAATGAATTGCGCGAGGCGACGGCGATTTATCGGCTGCCGCGCTGGCAGCGTTTTGTCAAATTAGAAGCGCCCAACAGCGCCATCGGTTTGGTTTGGAACATGATGATGAGTTTTGGCGGCGGCTGGTTTTTTGTCGCGGCGAGCGAAACGATCGTGGTGTTGAATCATCAGTACGTTTTGCCCGGCATCGGCTCGTATGTGACCGAAGCCATCGCGCAGCAGGATTTGCGCGCCATCGTCGCGGCGATTATTGCAATGGCAATCATGATTTTGCTGATGGATCAATTGGTCTGGCGTCCGCTGATTGCGTGGACGAATAAATTCAAGTACGAACAAAGC
>Ga0226835_1000563_pt1 | contig 36540 bp, 24 predicted proteins | sample LAC_MetaG_1_FD_163627 | JGI IMG/M metagenome (GOLD analysis project Ga0226835, IMG submission 163627) | Anaerobic ammonium oxidizing microbial communities from anammox membrane bioreactor (MBR) in UC Berkley, California, United States -... | ecosystem: Engineered > Bioreactor > Anaerobic >...
CCCCCTCATGCCACGATGCCCCCTGCCCCGATGCCTCTCTTCCAGTCAACCCCGCGTACCAACGCCCCACATCCCCGCACCCCCGCAGCGCCCTCTCCTCATGTGGCCCTTTGGCCCTTCGGCAATGTGGCCCTTTGCTCCTCCCGCGCGCGCACACCCCCGACCCACCCGCGCCGATTCCCCGCCATCCTCACAAAAAAACTTCCCCGCTCCTCAACCCACCACCGTGCAACAACTTGGCCACGCCAGCGCAACCCCTCCGCCCCCGCGCACGCACGCTCCCCGTGCGCGCGCCCGAGTCCGCCCCACAAAAGGGTAGAGGCCCACTTCTCTCCCACACCCAGCTCACCACCCCCACCCGACGCCCACTCGCCTCCTGCCCATGTGCCCTGTGCCCTTTGCCCATTTGCCCATTTGCCCATTGCTATTTGCTCACTTGCCATTTCCCATGCCCACCATCCTCCCCCCGGCCGCCCCGCGCCGCAACGCCCGCGTCCCCGGCGAGCACCCCCCCCCTCCGGACCCCTCCGACCCCGCGCCACAGGCCCCACGCCACAAGCCCCAGGCCCTCCTGAACTTCCTCGCCCGTCTCGGCTTCTCCCTCCGTTCCCTCGCCGTCGCCTGCGACCTGAGCGCAACCGAGACCCTCGACTTCATCGAGGACCGCGCCGTCGCCGACCAACTCGACCGCCTCGAAGCCGCCCTTGAGCGCACGCTCAGGCTTCGGCTCCTCGATTCCGCCATCACCGCCGCCGACGAACTCGAGAACATCGCCATCACCGCGACCGAGCACCCCACCGACCGCCGACGCGCCGCCACCACCCTCCTCCGCGCCGCCACCGCACGCTATTCTCAGCCCAAGTGCCCACACGACCCCTCATCGCCCTCGCCGCGGCCGCCCTCGCCGCACTCGCGCCCCACGCCGCGCGCGCCCAGCACGGCGACCAGCCCGGCGAGCGGCAGCCCGACCTTCCGCCCGACCTCGACGTCCCGCCCGCGCCAGTTCTCTCCCCCGAGCAGGCCCTCGCCGCATTCGCGATCCAGCCCGGTTTCCGCGTCGAACTCGCCGCCGCCGAACCCCTCATCGAAGACCCCGTCGCCGCCGCCTTCGACGCCCGCGGCCGGCTCTGGGTCGTCGAGATGCGATCCTACATGCCCGACCCCGACGGCTCAGGCGAGCGCACACCAGTCTCCCGCGTCGTCATCCTCGAAGACACCGACCGCGACGGCGTCTTCGACCACGCCACCACCTTCCTCGACGGCCTCGTCCTCCCCCGCGCCGTCCTTCCCTTCCGCGACGGCGCGCTCATCATCGCCCCCCCCCGACTCATCTTCGCCCGCGACACCACCGGCGACGCCCGCGCCGACGACGTGCGAACCCTCCTCGAAGGCTTCGGCGGCCTCGACAACGTCGAGCACGCCGCCAACGGACTCCTCCCCGGACTCGACAACTGGGTCCACCTCTCGCAGCACAACACCGAGTTCCGCTTCGACGGCGAGCGCATCATCACCCGCCGCACCCCCGCCCACGGCCAGTGGGGCATCGCGCACGACGACCTCGGCCGCCTCTACTACACCCCCAACTCCGAAGCCCTCCGCACCGACCGCTACCCGAAGCACTACGCCTCCCGCAACCCCGCCCTGCGCCGCCTCCTCGGCGTCGATGAGTCCGCGACAAGCGACCAACGCACGTGGCCCGCCCGCGTCACCCCCGGCGTCAACCGCGGCTACCGGCCCGAGACACTCACCGACGACTACCGCCTCCGCAACCTCACCGCCGCCTGCGGCACGTCCATCTACCGCGACTCCATCCTCGGCCCGGACTTCCTCGGCAACGCCTTCATCTGCGAACCCTCCGCCAATCTCGTCAAGCGATACCTCCTCGCCGACGACGGCGACGCCGTCCGCGCACGCCAGGCCTACGAACACGCCGAGTTCCTCACCTCCACCGACGAACGCTTCCGCCCCGTCTGGTCCCTGACCGGCCCCGACGGCGCGCTCTACATCGTCGACTTCTACCGCGGCATCATCCAGCACCGCATCTACATGACCACCTGGCTCCGACGCCAGGTCGAGGGACGCGCCCTCGACCAGCCCATCGGCCTCGGCCGCATCTGGCGCATCGTCCCCGAGCACGCCCCCCTCCGCGCCGACCCTTCCCCGCACGACGCCCACGACGCCGAACTCGTCGCCATGCTCGCGCACGAAGCCGGCTGGTGGCGCGACACCGCCCAACGCCTCCTCATCGAACGCCGCGCAACATCCCAGCAACCCGCCATCCGCGAACTCGCGCAATCCGCCCCCGACACCCGCGCCCGCCTCCACGCCCTCTGGACCCTCGAAGGCCTCGACCTTCTGACGCTCGCCGACGCCCGGCACGCCGCCCGCGACCCCGACCCCCCCCTCCGCGCCGCCGCCGCCCGCCTCTCCGAACGCTGGACCACGGACCCCGCCGCGCACGACCTCCTCCGCGCCCTCGCCGCCGACCCCGACCGCGACGTGCGCATCCAGGCCGTCCTCTCCATGGGCGAAGCCCCCGCGCCCGCGCGCCTCGCCCTCCTCGCCGAAGCGTCTTCCATCGCCGACGACCACCGCATCCGCACCGCCATCGCCGGCGGCCTGCCCGACCTCGAAGTCCCCTTCATGCGCGCCATGCTCGACTCCGGCGCATGGTCCCTCGACTCGAAGCCAGCGCGCGAGATGGTCGCCGAACTCGCCGAGTGCGTCCTGCGCTCCGGCTCGCGTTCCGCGCTCCGCGAACTCCTCGAACTCGCCGCCGCAGAGGCCGGCCGCGCCCGCTGGTTCGCCGAGGCCGCGCTCGCGCACGTCGTCGAGTCCGCCCGCCTGCGTTCCGACCGCCCGCGCGCGCTCGACCTCGACGGCGAGCCTGCGGGCTGGCTCGCCCTCGCCGACGGCGGCGCGCTCGGCATCTCGCCCCTGGCGCGCACCATCGATGCGCACCTGCGCTGGCCCGGGCGAGGCGAGGACCGCGCCCCCGTCGCGCTGGGCGGCGAGGCGCTGCGGCTCTTCCAGCGCGGGCGCGCGCTCTACGCCGCCTGCGCCGTCTGCCACCAGCCCGACGGCCTCGGCGTGCTGGGCCAGTTCCCGCCCCTCGCGCGCGCGGACCTGGTCGTCGGCGATCCCGCGACCCTGGCGAAGATCATGCTGCACGGCATGGAAGGGCCTGTGGAGCGCGACGGGGTGGAGTACGACGGCCTCATGCCGCGCGCCCCCTGGGACGACGCCGAGAGCATCGCGGCCGTGATGACCTACATCCGCCGGTCGTGGGGCAACGAGGCCGGGCCGGTCGAGCCGTCGGTGGTCGAGCGGGTCCGCGAGCGGCACGCCGGGCGCGAGGCCGCGTGGACGGAGGAGGAGTTGCGGGGCGAATAGACTTGGCCCGAACCGTGGAGGAGCCGCCATGACCGCCGCGACCGCGCACCCGTTCGACGCCCGCACCGACGAGACGCTCGAGATGCTCCGGCGCACGGGGCAGTACAAACGCCTGCGGACCATCTGCTCGCCGATGGACGCGGTCGTGCGCATGCGCACCGAGGACGGCGGCACGCGCGAGTGCATCTGCTTCTGCTCGAACAACTACCTCGGCCTCGCCAATCACCCCGAGGTCGTCGAGGCCGGGATCAGGGCGCTGCGGGACTACGGCGCGGGAACGGCGTCGGTGCGGTTCATCTGCGGCACCTTCGAGCCGCACGAACGCCTCGAAGCGACGATCGCCCGGTACATGGGCACCGAGTCGGCGTACACCTTCGTCTCGTGCTGGAACGCGACGGAGGCGCTTTTCCCGACGTTCTGCGAGGGCGGCGACGTCATCATCTCCGACGAACTCAATCACGCCTGCATCATCGATTCGATCCGTCTGACGCCGCAGATCAAGAAGGGCGTGCACAAGGCGGTCTTCCGGCACGGGGACCTGGATGCGCTGGAGCAGCGGTTGGTCGAGGCGCAGCAGAACGACGAGATCACGGGGCAGGCGTGGGTGGTGACGGACGGCGTGTTCAGCATGGAGGGGGACGCCGCCAACCTGCCCGAGATCCGCGCCCTGTGCGACAAGTACGACGCGCTGCTGGTGGTGGACGACTCGCACGGGCACGGCGTGATGGGGACGCTCGGGCGGGGGACGCACGAGCACTTCGGGATGGTCGACCCGCTCGGCAAGGGCGCGGCGCACGCGCGCGACGCGGCCCATCCGGTGACGGAGTGCCTGCGCGAGTCCGTCGCGCCCGGGCGGGTGGACTACTTCACCGGCACGCTCGGCAAGGCGCTGGGCGGCGGGGCGGGCGGGTTCATCGCCGGGCCGCGCCGCGGGACCGAACTGGTCGTCCAGCGCGGGCGGCCGACGCTGTTCTCGAACGCGCTGCCGGTCACGGTCGCGGCGTCGGCGAACGCGGCGATCGAGATCCTGCTGCGCGAGCCGGAGCGGGTGGCGCGCCTGCGCGAGAACGTGGCGTACGCGCGCCAGCGCATCGCCGAGGCCGGCTTCGAGGTGCTGGAGTCGCCGACCGCCATCTGCCCGATCATCGTCCACGACACGGCCAAGGCGATCGCCATGAGCGGCCGCCTGCTGGAGATGGGCGTGTTCGTGATCGGATTCGGCTACCCGGTTGTTCCCGAGGGCCACGCGCGGCTCCGCGTGCAGGTCTCGGCGGCGCACACGAGGGAGCACATCGATGCGCTGGTAGAGGCGTTGAGGAAGTTGTAGGGGTGGGTGACGAAGTGACGAAGTGATGCAGCAGATGGCGCAACGGACGTGAATCTCGAGCCGATTCCTTCGCGTTCTTCGCGGCCTTCGCGTTCGGGTTCTCTTCTCCGCGCTCGCGCGGTACGGCAGCGACATGGCCGATGAGCACACGAGTTGCATCGTTCTGTCGATCGGCGACGAGTTGACGTTGGGGCAGTCGCTGGACACGAACTCGCGGTGGCTCTCGGCGCGGCTGCTGGAGGCGGGGGTGGTGACGGCGCGCCACGTGACGGTGCCGGACGACGCGGGGGCGATCGAGCGTGCGGTGCGCGAGGGCGCGGCGGATGCGCCGCTCGTGATCTCGTCCGGCGGCCTCGGGCCGACGGAGGACGACCTGACGCGCGTGGCGCTCGCGGCCGCGCTGGGGGATGAACTGGTCGAGGACGCGGACGCGCTGCGTGCGATCGGGGCGTGGTACGCGGCGCGCGGGGCGCGTATGCCGGCGACGAACCGGGTGCAGGCGTTGCGGCCGCGCGGGGCGGCGTGCCTGGCGAACGCGCACGGGACCGCGCCCGGGCTGCGGGCGCGGCTGGGGGGTGCGGACGTGTTCTGCCTGCCGGGGCCGCCGCGGGAGATGGGGCCGATGTTCGAGGCGTTCGTGCTGCCCGCGCTGCGGCCGGCGCCGGGTCGCGTCGTGCGCACGCGGACGCTGCCGACGTTCGGCTACGGCGAGTCGCGGGTGGCGGAACTGCTGGGCGACCTGATGCGTCGCGGGCGCAACCCGCTGGTGGGGACGACGGCGTCGGTGGGCGTGGTGACGGTGCGGCTGCGGTACGAGGGGGGGGCCGCCGAGGCGGGCACCGCGCTCGCGTCGGCAGAGCTGGCCGTGCGGGCTGCGCTGGGTCATGCCGTGCTGACGCCGGCGGGCGAGACGCGCGAGCGCACGTTGGCGGAGGCCGTGCTGGACCTGCTGAAGGGGCGGGGCGAGACGCTGGCGGTGGCGGAGAGTTGCACGGGCGGGTTGCTGGGGGCGATGCTGACGGAGGTTCCGGGTTCGTCGGCCGCGTTCGCGGGCGGGTGGATCACCTACACGAACGCGATGAAGCACGCGGAACTGGGCGTGCCCGACCGGTTTGTGCCGGAGGAGCCGGACCCGCGCGCGCCCGGGGCGGTGAGCGAGGAGACAGCGCGGGCGATGGCGCTGGGCTGCCGCGAGCGGGCGCGGTACGTGCTGCGCGGCGCGCCGGGCGTGGACCATGCGCTGGCGGTTACGGGGGTCGCGGGGCCGGAGGGCGGGACGACGGCGAAGCCGGTGGGGACGGTGTGGGTCTGCCGCGCGAGCCGCGACGGGACGGTGGATGCGCGGCGGTTCCTGTTCAGGGGGGGGCGTGACGCGGTGCGCACATGGTCGGCGATGAGCGCGCTGGGGATGCTGCGGCTGAAGTTGCTGGGTGCGGAGATGGAGTTGCCTGGGGAGATGGAAAGGGGAGATGGTTGACTCGGGGAAGGCATCAAGGGATCGAGGCACGGGGCATCGAGGCGAGTGGGCGGTCGTGGTGTGTCACGCTTGCGCTTCGTGCTCTGAGGGGCGGGTCGTCGCGCCTGCAGGCGGCCAGGACACCGGGGGCACCGGATGACGGCCGCTTATGGCTGCTGCGGTCAAGCCCTGACCAGGTTCACGGGCCACCCGTGCACCGGGCCCGGCCGCCTGCGGGGGCGACGGTGGGAGATGGTATGCGGGCGGGGGCGGGCGGGTAGGATGGGGGAGTGACCGGGTTGCACGAGTTATCGCCGGCGGAGAGCGCGGCGCGTCACCGTTCGCGGATGGTGAACGCGGTGCGGATGACGTTTTTCGTGCTGCTGCTGACGGTGACGCTGCTGAACGTGATCAGCGTGAGCGAGCGTGCGGGGGGGTCGGGCGCGGGGCAGGCGGGGTGGCTGGCGGAGCGGTGGTACATCCCGCTGTCGGCCGCGCTGGCGTTGTTCGTGGTGTTCCTGGCGGTGGACCTGCTGACGCCGCGGAAGAAGATCGCGACGCTGTCGGCGGTGGTGTTCGGGCTGATGGCGGGGATGCTGGCGACGATCGCGTTCGGGTTCGTGATTGATCTTGTGGCGGAGTCGTGGGACTTCGCGGAGCCGAAGGAGATCGTGGGGACGATCAAGGTGCTGGTGGGGGTGTCGCTGTGCTACCTGGGCATCTCGACGGTGCTGCAGACGCAGGACGACTTCCGGCTGGTGATCCCGTACGTGGAGTTCGCCAAACAGATGCGGGGGACGCGGCCGCTGCTGCTGGACACGTCGGCGTTGATTGATGGTCGGGTGGTGGACGTGGCGGGGACGGGGTTCGTGCAGGCGCCGGTGCTGATCCCGCAGTTCGTGGTGCAGGAGTTGCAGACGCTGGCGGACTCGCGGGACGGGATGAAGCGGGCGCGTGGTCGGCGCGGGCTTGAGGTGGTGTCGCGGCTGCAGCGGAGCGTGCTGGTGGACGTGAGCATCGACGAGGCGCCGGTGCCGGGGATGGGCGTGGACCAGATGCTGGTGGAGCGGGCGCGGCAGCTGCCGGCGGTGATCGTGACGACGGACACGGGGCTGGCGCGGGTGGCGGGCATCCACAACGTGCCGGTGCTGAACCTCAACGACCTGGCGAACGCGCTCAAGCCGAGCGTGCTGCCGGGGGAGACGCTGCGCGTGCAGGTGATGAAGCGCGGGGAGCAGCGGAGCCAGGGCGTGGGGTACATGCCGGACGGGACGATGGTGGTGGTGGAGGACGGGGCGGAGCGCGTGGGGAGCGAGGTCGAGGCGGTGGTGACGAGCAGCCTGCAGACGAGCGCGGGGCGGATGATCTTCGCGCGGCTCGAGGGTTCGGCGGAGCCGGAGCGTGCGGCTCCCGAGGCCGAGCGCGCCGAGGCGGTGAGCGAGGAGGCGGCGGTGGAGCGCGGGCCATTCCCCCCGCACGGGCCTGCGCGGGCGAACCGGAAGCGGAATCCGAGGCGGTAGGGGGAGGGGTTTGGAGGCGTCGCGGACCGACGCCTGAAGGTATCCGGAGGAACCGACGCCTGAAGGCGTCGGCTCTGAGGGCGTCGGCTCTGAGGGCGTCGGCTCTGAGGGGTAGTTGATGCGGGTGGTCAGGTGCCTCCGCCCTTGATGCGGTGGACGAGCGTGGCGGCCTTGACCTCGACGCCCTTGAGGATGCTCTCGAGGGCGTCGCGGTTGGGGGCGAAGCCGCGCGCGGTCTGGAGGTCGATCCACTCCTTTTCGACGAGTTCGGCGAGGGAGGTGGTGAAGGAACTCATGCCCTCGGCGCGCGAGCCGCTGATGATGGCGGGGAGGTCGGCGTCCTCGCCCTCGCGGATCTTGTCGCGGACGACGGCGTTGGAGAGGAGGATCTCGCAGGCGGGGACGACCTTGACCTCGAAGTCGGGGAGGGCGGGGATGAGTTTCTGGGCGCAGACGCACTTGACGGTGTTGGCGAGGGAGGAGCGGATGAAGTCGCGCTCGTCGGGGGGGAAGAACTCGAGCATTCGGGCGAGGGACTGCATGGTGTCGGCGGTGTGGAGCGTGGCGAAGACGAGGTGGCCGGTCTCGGCGGCCTGGATGCCGGCGAGGACGGTCTCGGCGTCGCGCATCTCGCCGATGAAGATGACGTCGGGGTCCTGGCGGACGACGAAGCGGAGGGCGGTCTTGAACGAGTCGATGTCGATGCCGACTTCACGCTGGGAGATGATGGCCTTCTTGGGGACGAAGCGGTACTCGACGGGGTCCTCGATGGTGATGATGTTGACGTCCTGCGTGCGGTTGATCTGCTCGACCATGGCGGCGATGGTGGAGGACTTGCCGCTGCCGGTGACGCCGCAGATGAGGATGAGGCCGTCGTTCTCGCGTTCGACGACCTGGGCGTAGACGGGTGGGAGGTGGAGTTCCTCGTAACTGGGGATCTCGGCCTTGACGCGGCGGATGGCGGCGTGGACGTGGTTGCCGGAGCGGAACATGTCGATGCGGAAGCGGTCGCCGTCGGGGAGGTGCCAGGCGAAGTCGAGGTTGCCGACGGCGTCGAAGCGCTGGCGCAGGCCCGGGGTGAGGATGGGGTCGAGGAGGTGGTCGCACTCGTCGGCGGTGAGGGGGGGGGAGTCGATGGGGCGGAGGCGCCCCCCGACGCGGTAGACGGGGGGGAGGCCGACCTTGATGTGGAGATCGGAGGCGTCGAGTTTTTTCATCGACGCGAGGAGGCGCTGGATGGTGAGGCTGCCGGTGAGCACCGTGGCCGCCTTTCCCCGCGCGGGGGTTGAGACTCGAAGAGTGTAGGGGGTTGGGGTTGAGAGGGGGAAGGAAGGGAGACGGGGCTTGGAAATGCCCCGCCCCGAGGGAAAAGAAAGAGGCGGCCGGGTGGATCGGCCGCCTCTCGCGGTTGTGTAGCGGAGTGGATCGGATCAGTTGCGGCGGCGGCGGGCGGCGACGAGGCCCGAGAGGGCGACGAGGGCGAGCGCGCCGGGGGCCGGGATGAGGGTGCCGTTGATGAAGATGTCGTCGACGCGGTTGCTGCCGGCGGTGCTGGAGCCGGCGACGTTGGAGGTGAGGCGGACGTAGATGGTGGCCTGGTCGCTGGCGGCGGCGGGGAGGGCGATAGGGCCGAAGACGGAGTCGGGGTTGAAGGAGACGCTGGACCAGGTGAGGTTCTCGATGGTGTAGTTGAGGAGGTCGGTGAAGTTCACGCCGTCCGCGCTGAACTGGACGCGGAAGTCGCCGGGTCCGGTGGAACTGCGGGTCTGGCTCCACTGGAAGGTGATGTCCTCGTAGCCGACGGTGGAGGTGGTGAACTGGTAGTAGTCGCCGGCTTCCCAGTTGTTGGAGGAGAAGGACTCGAGCGAGCCGTTGCCGACGGGGTTTGAGTAGACGGTGGCCTGGCTGTTGTGGAAGCCGGTGGCGTCGCCGCCGTTGATGCCGCCCTCGGCGGCGTGGGGGCCGGCGTCGGCGGGGACACTGACCTCGAAGGTCCAGTTGGCGAGGACGTCGGCGTTGGCCGCGGACGCGATGCCTGCGGCGGCGAGCAGAGCGATCAGGTTCTTCATCTCACATCTCTCCTTGTACGGTTGCGCGGGTGCGCTCGTGTTCTGGGCAAGGACCGGCGGCGTCGGCAACGGCACCGGCGCAGCACGACCCTGCATCTCTCCTGCCAGTCGCGGGCCGGGAGCGTGCTCTCGAACCGCGGGCCATAGGCTATCCGGTGGAGCGGGTTGGTGTGCGTGCGAGTCGCGCGGAAACACGCTAAAACTGCGCGAACCCCGCGCTGCGGGCCGAGAGAGAGGGTGGTCTGCCGAGGGGCGAGAGCGTGGATTGGGCGTGAATCTGGGAGGTCTGGGGGCGTTCGGACCCTATCGTGGCCCGAAATCCGGGGTTGGAACGGGAGGCAGGGATGCCGTCGAAGCGGGGCAAGTCGAGCGGGGGCGGACCGGGCGGGCGTTCGCGTCGGGGCGGCGGGCAGGGCGGTCCGGCGCTGGCCGCGGAGGCGATGGCGGAGAAGCAGCGCGAGATTTCGGTGTCGGAGTTCTTCGCGAAGAACCGTCACCTGCTGGGGTTCGACAATCCGCGCAAGGCGCTGCTGACGACGGTGAAGGAGGCGGTGGACAACGCGCTGGACGCGTGCGAGGAGGCGGCGATCCTGCCGGACCTGCTGGTGGAGATCGTCGAGGTGTCGCCCCCCCCCTCGGCGAGCAAGTCGGGGCGGTACCGGGTGACGGTGCGGGACAACGGCCCCGGGATCGTTCGGCGTCAGATCGAGAACATCTTCGGGAAGTTGCTGTACGGGTCGAAGTTCCACCGGCTGAAGATGAGCCGCGGGCAGCAGGGGATCGGCATCTCGGCGGCCGGGATGTACGGGCTGATGACGACGGGCAAGCCGATGGTGATCCTGACGCGTCCGAACCCGAGGAAGCCGGCGCACCACATCGAGTTGGCGATGGACACGACGAAGAACCGTCCCGAAGTGACGGTGGACCGTGAGACGGAGGAGTTCTACGCGAGCACGACGGGGACGGGGACGAGCGTGACGGTGGAGCTGGAGGCGCGGTACGCGCGCGGTCGGGCGAGCGTGGAGGAGTACCTGGAGCAGACGGCGATCGCGAACCCGCACGCTTCGATCACGTTCGTGCCGCCGGGGAGGAACGCGGAGAGCGCGGAGGGGAGCGCGGAGGGCGCGGAGGAGGAACAGGGGGAGTTGGGGCTGGGCGGGTCCGCGGCGTCGGCAGGCTCCGCGTTCGATCGGACGACGGCGTTGGCGGATCGCGTGGTGTATCCGCGGACGGTGGAGTCGTTGCCGCCGGAGCCGAAGGAGATCCGGCCGCACCCGTACGGGGTGGAGTTGGGGACGTTCCTGACGATGCTGAAGAACGCGAAGGCGACGCAGTTGGGGGGGTTCCTGCGGGAGGAGTTCAGCCGCGTGACGCCCGGGGTGGTGGGCGAGGTGTGCGCGAAGGCGAGCACGGGCGGGGCGAAACTGAGCGGGCATACGTGGCTGAAGACGATCGACACGGAGACGGCGGAGCGGCTGTACCAGGCCTTGCAGGAGGCGAGGCTTCGGCCGCCGCCGACGGACTGCCTGGCGCCGATCGGGGTCCGGCAGTTGCTTGCGGGGCTGCTCAAGGGGGTGAGGGCGGAGTTCTACGCGGCGTCGACGCGCGAGCCGGCGGTGTACCGGGGGAACCCGTTCCAGATCGAGGCGGCGGTGGCGTTCGGGGGCGACCTGCCGGCGGAGGAGACGGCGCGGGTGATCCGGTTCGCGAACCGGGTGCCGCTGCTCTATCAGCAGTCGGCGTGCAGCGCGTTCAAGAGCGTGATGGAAACGTCGTGGAAGAACTACGGCCTGAGCCAGCCGCGCGGGTCGCTGCCGGTCGGGCCGCTGGTGGTGATGATCCACATGGCGAGCGTGTGGGTGCCGTTCACGAGCGAGAGCAAGGAGGCGATCGCGGACTACGACGAGATCCGCAAGGAGATGCGGCTGGCGCTGCAGGAGTGCGGGCGGAAACTGGGGACGTACGTGCGCAAGCGGCAACAGATGCGGCGCGAGAGCGAGCGGCGGGGGGTGTTCGAGCGGTACGTGGGCGAAGTGGCCAAGGCGTGCCACGCGATCACGGGGACGGACGCGGAGCGGCTGTACGCCGCGCTGCTGGAGCAGGCGCGGGAGCGGACGGCGGTGGCGGACGCGGTGCTGGACGAGGATGGGCGGGTGGTGAAGAGGTCGCGGCCGGAGCCAGGGGAGGGCGACGACGGCGTGATCATCGTGGAGCGCGACGGCGGGTCGGGGGGGGGCGGCGCGCCGGCTGCGCCGGGGCACGGCGGCGGGGAGGAGAGCGCGGGGGCGGGAGGGAAGCGCGGTCGGCGCGCCAAGGGGCCTCCCGCGGCGACGCGGGAGAGCGGCGCGACACGGAGCGCGCCGAAGCCGGCGCGGCGGGCGAAGCCGCGGATGCGGCTGGTGGGCGGGCGGCTCGCGCCGGTGGAGGATGGTCCGGGGTTGTTCTGACCGGCGGGCGCGGCGCGAGCGGCGGTTGCGCGAAGGTCTTGACCGATTCGTAGCGCGATGCTGCGCGAACGTGCGCGGAGCCTGAACGGTCGCGGCGATCAGGCTTCGCGCAATCTGCGCGCTGCGCTGACCCGGGCGTGACGCACGGCGAGGTAGTGTTCGGCCCTCGCGCGTCGTGGGGCGTGCGATGAGGGAACGCACACGGGGCCGGAGGCACGCACATGGGAACGCGCACGGATCGTCGGGGCTTCACGCTGATCGAGTTGCTGGTGGTGATCGCGATCATCGCGCTGCTGATCGGGATCCTGCTTCCCGCGCTGGGCAAGGCGCGGCAGGCGGGGCAGATGGCGATGTGCGCGAGCAACCAGCGCACGGTGGCGCAGGGCGTCGCGTTCTACACCGCGAGCCACGACTACTTCCCGCCCGCGTACGTCTACGGGTCGGACGAGTACTCGGGCGAGTGGAAGATCGAGCAGCAGCAGGAGACGAACCCGGTCCCGGCGAACGGGTACATCCACTGGTCGTGGTCGCTCTTCGGGGGGACGGACGGCGGCGCGAACGTGCCCGAGGGCGCGTTCGAGTGCCCGACGACGACGAGCCGCGGCGCGCCGCGGACGAACCCGGGATCGAACACGGACGACTGGGAGCCGGGGCAGCAGAACGATCTCGGGAACGGTCCCGGCGCGCAGACGCCGCGTGACCGTCAGGCGGCGCGCGTGGCCATCACCGGCAACGCCGCGCTCTTCCCGCGCAACAAGTTCTGGCCCGGGACGCTGCGCAAGAACCAGTTGGCGCGGGTGGCGTGGATCGACGGAGCGCAGCAGGGGGCGTCGAAGACCATCCTGGCGACGGAGTTCTACGACAACCGGGACCGGTGGACGTCGCTGGCGAGCCACTTCGACGGCAAGATCAAGAGCCACCGTCCGTTGACGCCCTTCATCGGGCGATCGGCTGGGAGCGACGTGTACAACGAGCCGAACGCGGGCGGCGTGCCGCGGTTCGTGTACCCGGACCGGGACTCGATCCTGCCGACGAAGAAGCTCGGAGCGAACATGATCGACAACCCGCTGAGCACGCTGAACGCGGTCGGTCGGCACCACTTCAACGACAAGGCGAACTTCGTGTTCGCCGACGCGCACGTGGAGTCGCTGACGGTGCAGGACACGATCAAGGACCGGCTGTGGGGCGACCGGTTCTACTCGATCACCGGGAACAACCGCGTGGACCTGAAGTTCAACAAGTGGGACTGACAGCGGAGGCGAGAGAGGACGGAGAGAGATCGTCGTTGCGAAGGCCCCCGCCGACGGGAGACCGGCGGGGGCCGAGGGACCGGAAGGACGGAGAAGCCCGACCCGAAGAGCGGCCGCCGCGTGGCGGTGCGCGATCGTTACGCCCACACCCCGTACTGAGAGAGGATCGATCATGTCCAGAAAGTGTCTGCTCACGTTCGTCGCGCTCGGCCTTGCCGGCGGCGCGGCCTCGGTCGCCACGGCGCAGCCGTACATGGTGAACGGCACCGGCGCGACGCTGCTCCAGTTCGTGTTCAAGCGTCCGGCCTCGACCAACGACTTCATCGACGTGGACGGCGACTGCCTGCTGGCGATCGACGGCGACCAGTTGGCGCCCTTCGACAGCAGTTTCCCGTGGCGCCCCGACCAGCACTGGCAGGTGACCTACCGCCTCGTCGGCTCGGTGAACGGGTTCGCCGAACTGCGCGACTGGGGCTTCACCTACCTGACGATGCCGGACCTCGACGACGGCGCGAACACGTACACGTCGGCGTTCTCGGACGAGTCGCTCTGGAACCGCGACGTGTTCGTGTCGGCGGGCATCCCGCAGGGGTTCTACAACGCGGCGAACCCGGGCGGGACGCCGGTCCGCTCGCTCATGGACGGCTCGTTCCTGGTGACGACGAGCACCGACCCGGCGATCGCCGGCATCCTGGTCGACTTCGCCGCCATCGACGTGCCGATCGGCTGGTCGGTGCGGCAGGAGAACGGCTCGCCGAAGTTCAACCGGGTGCCCGGCGCTCCGGGGTACGGCGACAATCCTGCGCCGATCGTGAAGAAGGACGGCACGGAGGTGGACACCGAGGACAGCCGCCTGCCTTCGCTGTTCGGGTTCAACGGGCCGATCAACGTGAACTACGACACCGCGGACGAGTTCACGGCGTACGACGCGCTGATCGCCAACGCGCCGATCGGTCCGATGGTGAACTACGGCGTCGGGCGCGACGAGATGCACATGTCGGACCTGCGGTTCCTCTTCGCGACGGGCCGCCTCTCGACCGGCGAGAACCTGATGGCCGTGACCCGCGACGTCGGCTCGGGGACGCGCAACGCGTGGGCGAACGGCATCTGCCTCGACCCCTCGTGGTGCGTGGGCGAGAACATCGGAGCACGCACGGTGAGCACGACCAACGACCGGCTCGGGCCGGACTTCCAGCCCTCGAACAAGGGCGGTTCGAGCCGCGTCGAAGCGACGGTGATCAACCATCGGCTGGGCATCGGGCACACCGGGGCGGAGCGCGGCGCGTCGGCGGGGTGGCTGACGGGCGGTCGTGCCGATTACCTCGCGGTGATCTCGGACCTCAAGGGAGGGACGGTCGCCGCGCGCCCGAATCTCATCAACGTGCTGGATGGCGGTCCGAACGGGTTCAACATCCAGGGACCGGCGGTGATCGCGTCGATCGGCGATCCGAAGAGCGCCCCCCCCGAACTGGGCGGCTACGGGATGATCGAGCCGTTCCTCGACTGGGGCCTCGACGGCATCTCCGGAACGAACGACACCGGCGAGGGCAACTGCCAGTACGACGCGGGCGAGCCGTTCTCCGACATGAACGGGAACGGCGTCCGAGACGCGGTGGAGTCGCGCCCGCCGGAGCACACGCTGAACCCGGCGATGCGGAACGAGCAGGGCGCGGCGTACATCAACAACATCACCCGCTCCGTGCAGGCATTCTCGCAGGTCCCGAGCGCGGACGAGAACCTGTTCACGCCGGGCGAGTACATGGCCTTGAACTACGTGCTGGTCGCGGCGTCGCTCAACGTGCCGCAGAACCCGCCGCCCCCGGACGCCGGCTGCATCCCGCTGATCCCCAACCCGGAACCGAACCCTGCGCTGTACGACTTCATCCTCAACGAGTCCGGCAACGTGCTCGGCACGCCGCCGTTCAACAGCTTCAACTTCGGCACGGCCGGCGTCGCCCCGACGCGCAAGACCGGCGAGACCTACTCCGACGGCGTGGTCGGCGGCGGGAACTACATCGACCAGGCGGGCAACCCGGTCTCGTACGGCAGTTCTCTGAACATGCGGAACAAGGTTTCGGGCGATTTCAACAACGACGCGAAGCGCGACCTGAACGACGCGCTGGAGATGATGAAGGCCTACCACGCCCGCAACGGCGGCCCCGCCTGGCAGCCGGGCACCCCCGCCGTCATCGAGGTTCTCGGCGACTTCAACGGCGACGGGAACTTCGACGCCGCCGACATCCGCTACTGGGCCGACGGCCTCGCCATCGACCCCGCGACCGGGAAGGTCGACCGCGCCAAGGGCTTCAAGGCCGTCGACGACGCCTGGCAGACGCTGACGGGCAACAACAACTTCTTCGGGACGACGATCGAGGGCGGGCTGCCGTACATGAGCGGCGACTCGGCCGCGGACGTCGCCGGCCCCGGCTCGCTCCACACGCGCGGCTTCGCGCCGATCGGTCACGACGGCGTGATCGACATGCACGACGTGGACTACATCAGGGCGCAGTTCATCGGCAATGCGTTCGTGACGGACGGCGCGGCGACCTGGGAGGACATCAACGAGGCGGTGGGCTTCGACCTGTCGGGCGACGTGACGGGCGACCTGGTCGTCGATCAGGACGACGTGGACGCCGTGCTGGCGATCCTCGGGATGGACTGCCCCGCGGACTTCAACGGCGACACGATCGTGAACTCGCTGGACTTCATCGCCTTCCTGAACGCCTACACGGCCGGCGACCCGAAGGCGGACTTCAACGGCGACACGGTGATCAACTCGCTGGACTTCATCGCCTTCCTGAACGCCTACGTGGCCGGCTGCCCGTAATGCGGTTCTGATCGGCAACACCCCACACGCGGCGCGCCCCGCCGCGATACGCCCCCGGCCGTGCGCGGGGGCGTTTTTCGTGCGCTTGCGGCGCGTGTGCTCAGCGTGCCGAGCCGACGAGTTGCGAGTTGGTGGGGAATCGTTCGAGGGCGGCGAGGAGTTGCTCGACCTGCTGCGGGGGGGGCATGCTCATGAGTCGGCGTCGCAGGGCGGTGATGGTGGCGAGTTCCTGCTCGTCCATGAGCAGGTGCTCTTTGCGGGTGCCGCTGGCGGCGAGGTTGATGGCGGGGAAGAGGCGTTTCTCGGCGATCTTGCGGTCGAGGATGAGTTCCATGTTGCCGGTGCCCTTGAACTCCTCGAAGATGACCTGGTCGCCCTGGGAGCCGGTGTCGACGAGGCAGGTGGCGAGCATGGTGAGGCTGCCGGCCTCCTCGGTGTTGCGTGCGGAGCCGAAGATCTGCTTGGGGACTTCGAGGGCGCGGCTGTCGATGCCGCCGGTCATGGTGCGCCCGCTGCTGGCGTGCTTGCGTGAGCGGTTGAAGGCGCGCCCGACGCGGGTGAGCGAGTCGAGCATGACGACGACGTGCTTGCCGGCCTCGACCATGCGCTTGCATCGTTCGACGCAGGTGATGCAGACCTCGACGTGGCGTTCGACGTCGTGGTCGTTGCTGGAGGCGATGAGGCGGACACGGTCGCCCCACGGGCGCGGGTCGGGTTCGCCGGGGTGCGCGTCGCCGTTCGGGCCGGGTTGCCCGTTGGTGCGTGCGGTTGCGGCGGGGCCGAGGAAGGTGCGTCGGAAGTCGGTGACTTCCTCGGGGCGTTCGTCGACGAGGAGGAGGAAGACGTAGGTGTCGGGGTGGTTGCGGAGGATGGACTCGGCGATGTTCTTGAGGAGGGTGGTCTTGCCGGCCTTGGGGGGTGAGACGATCAGGCCGCGCTGGCCGCGGCCGATGGGGCAGAAGAGGTCGATGAGTCGGCAGGCGGCGGGGCAGCCGGGGTATTCGAGGGTGAGGCGGGGCTGGGGGTCGATGGAGGTGAGTTCGTCGAAGGGCTTGCACTCGCGGTAGCGTTCGGGGTCGAGTCCCTCGATGGCGAGGAATCGTTCGACGACGGGTCGTGCGTGGCGTGGCGTGCCGGGCCTGCCGCGGCGTCGCCTGCGTGGTTTGCGTTCGACGACTTCGACGGTGACTTCGAGTCCTGAGCGCAGGGGCAGTTGGTCCCCGAAGTTGACGGGAACGAAAGGATCGTCCGCGCTCTCGACGATTGTCGCGCCGGCCATCTGCCGGACACGACCTTCCGAGCGCTGCGGCCACTCAAGGATGCCGGTCAGCGTCTTCATCCAGACCCGGTTGTCTTCAACCCGGCGCGGGCCGCGGGGTGAACGCCCCCGACCCAGGCCACGGGCGGCTTTCCCTCCGACGGGCGCCGCCCGCATCAGCGGTGAATGAGAGCCGTGCGGGGGGTTGAAGTCAAGCGTGGGCGGGGAAGGCCGCGTATGAGGGATCGGTTGGGGAGGGGCGTGGGCTTGAGGGGAGCGCTGAGAGCGGTTCGCATAGGATGGGATTCGGGCGGTTCCGCGGGAGCGTGGGGCGTTCGCCGGGTCCGCCTTCGCCGTTCGTGGTCCTTGCCTCGCGGCCTCACTCCATGCACGTGATCCAGGGCATTCCGGTGTCTCCAGGCGTGGTGGTGGCGCGAGCGTTCGTGCTGGGCGACGACCGGGTGTGGGTGCCGCGCCGGTCGATCGCGGCGGAGGTGGTGGGGGCGGAGCAGGCGCGGTTCGACGGTGCGCTGGGGGACGCGATCGCGGACCTGGACCGCGTGCACGAGGAGGCCGAGCGTGAGATGGGGGCCGAGGCGGCGAAGGTGTTCCTGTTCCATAAGGGGATGCTGCGCGACCGGAGTCTGATCGACCCGATCCGGGCGATGATCGCGTCGGAGCGGGTGAACGCGGAGCACGCGGTGACGACGGTGTTCGACGATCTTGCGGCGCAGTTCCGGCGCAAGACGGACTCGGCGTTCACGACGAAGGCGGACGACATCCGGGACCTGGCGAACCGGCTGCTGACGTGCCTGGTCGGTGAGCGGCGTTCGCGTCTGGACGAGATCACGGAGCCGACGGTGGTGATCGCGCGTGACCTGACGCCTTCGCAGGCGGCGTCGTTCAACCGGCGGACGGTGGTGGGGTTCGCGACGGACTCGGGGGGCCGGACGAGCCACACGGCGATCGTGGCGAACGGGCTTGGGCTGCCGGCGGTGGTGGGGTGCCACAACGTGACGTCGCTCGCGTCCGACGGCGAGCGGGTCGTGCTCGACGGGGACCGGGGCGTCGTCATCCTCGACCCGGACGAGGAGCAACTGGGCAAGTACGAGGGGTACGCCGAGCAGCACCGGCTCGCCGAGTTGTCGCTGGCGGAACTGGCGGACCGTCCGGCCGTGACGCGCGACGGCACCCCGATCGAACTGCTCGGCAACATCGAGTTCCCCGAGGAGGTGTCGGCGGTGCTGTCGCACGGCGGGACGGGCGTCGGGCTGTACCGGACCGAGTTCCTCTTCCTGGCGTCGAACCGCGAGCCGAGCGAGGAGGACCACTTCGAGGCGTACCGCACCGCCATCGACCTGCTCGGGGGCAGGCCGCTCACGATCCGCACCATCGACCTCGGGGCGGACAAGTACACCCAGGCGCGGGCCGAGGTGCCCGAGCGCAACCCCGCGCTGGGGCTTCGGTCGATCCGCTACTGCCTGGCGGACCAGCCGATGTTCAAGCGGCAGTTGCGGGCGATCCTGCGGGCGAGCGCGCTGGGGCCTGTGAAGATCATGTTCCCGCTGATCACGTCGATCGGGGAGTTGCGCCACGCGCGGCTGATCGTGCGCGACGTGATGGAGGACCTTGCGGAGGAGGGCGTGCCCTTCGACCGGTCGGTGCCCGTTGGGATGATGGTGGAGTTGCCGTCGGCGGCGTTGATGGCGCAGGTCTTCGCCCGGGAGGTGGATTTTTTCTCAATCGGGACGAATGACCTCGTGCAGTACACCCTGGCGGTCGATCGAACCAACGAGCGGGTCGCGGGCCTGTACCAGCCCTGGCACCCCGCGGTGGTGATGCTGATCCGGCAGGTGGCCCGGTCGGCCCGGAAGGCGGGCATCCCGGTCTCGTGCTGCGGGGAGGCCGCGGGAGACCAGGAATACGCCATGTTGCTGATCGGGCTGGGCTTGCGTACCCTCTCGGTGACGAGCGGCGCGATCCCGCAGGTCAAGCGGCTGGTCCGATCGGTCACGGTCCACGAGTGCGAGCGTGTGGCGCGAAAGGCGCTGACGTTCGATTCGGACGTCGAGGTTTCCGCCTATGTGCGGGAGCACGTCCGCAAGATTGTCCCCGAGGCCTCCGGCGGTCGTTCCGCCGGGGGGGGGTAGGCGAAGCCCGAAGCGGCCCGCGCCCCCGAAGCCGAAGGGTGAAGAAGCATGAGGCGTGGCGCCCCGGCGTCGTGCCCGACAGACGAAGCCCCCGATCCGCTCGCGGCGTGACGCCGCCGGCGCGTCGGGTCGGCGCCCCGGCCGGCGCGAGGGCACACGCCCGCACGCCACCGGCCGGGACAACGGGACTCGCGTCGTGCGCTCCGACGGGGCGCGGCGTGCGAGGCCCGACCGGCCGCCCGTGTTCGTTCGGGCGGGAGCCAGTCCTCCTCGGGGACGACGGCGCGCGGCGTCAGGCCTGCGAGCCAGAAGATGCCATCAACACGGATGCTGATCAACTACGTCCCCGGCGAAGAGTGCCGCGTCGCCATCGTCGAGGACGGCAAACTCGAGGAGTTCCACGCCGAGCGCGTGGACGCGGTCAGCCGGGTCAACAACATCTACGTCGGGAAGGTGACGAACGTCGAGGCCGGGATCCAGGCCGCGTTCGTGGATTTCGGCGTGGAGGAGAACGGGTTCCTGCACGTGTCGGACCTTCACCCGCGGTACTTCCCCGGCGAGGAGGACGCGACGGAGCAGGTGGGGAAGAAGACGCCGCGTCGTGAGCGTCCGCCGCTTCAGGAGTGCCTGAAGCGCGGGCAGGAAGTGATCGTGCAGGTGCTGAAGGAGGGTGTTGGGACGAAAGGCCCGACGCTGACGGGGTATCTGTCGATCCCGGGCCGTTACCTGGTGATGATGCCGCTGATGGACAAGGTGGGGGTTTCCCGGAAGGTGGAGGACGAGGAACAGCGCGCGAAGATGCGCGAGATTCTGGACCAGTTGGAGTTGCCGGACGGGTTCGGGTTCATCCTTCGGACGGCGGGGTTCGAGCGGACGAAGGCGGAGTTGAAGCGCGACCTGGCGTACCTGCTCCGTCTGTGGAAGGACATGGAGCAGCGGCTGAAGCAGGGGAAGAAGCCGCGGCTGCTGTACTCGGAGAGCGACCTGCTCGTCCGCGCGTTGCGGGACTTCGTGACGAACGACGTGAGCGAGATCGTGATCGACGACGAGGGCGCGCTGAAGCGTGCGAGCCGTTTCATGAAGATCGTGGCGCCGCGATCGAGCGTGAAGTTGCAGCAGTACACGGGTCGGCGGCCGCTGTTCCACGCGTTCGGGGTGGAGCAGCAGATCTCGAACATGCACGCGCGTGAGGTGCCGCTGCCGTCGGGGGGTCGGCTGGTGATCGACGAGACGGAGGCGGTGGTCGCGATCGACGTGAACAGCGGGAAGAGCCGCTCGGCGCGCGACGCGGAGACGAACGCGTACCGGACGAACCTGGAGGCGGCGGACGAGATCTGCCGTCAGATCCGGCTGCGCGACCTCGGCGGGATCGTGATCAACGACCTGATCGACATGCGGGCGTCCAAGCACCGCAAGGCGATCGAGCAGCGCTACCGCGAGCGGCTGAAGCGCGACCGGGCCAAGAGCACGATCCTGCCGATCTCGGGGTTCGGCATCCTGGAGATGACTCGTCAGCGGATGCGCGGGAGCCACGAGAGCGTCCACTTCCACGAGTGCCCGACGTGCCACGGGCGCGGGCTGGTGCAGCGTCCGGCGTCGGTGGCGTCGGATGCGCTGCGGGAGTTGGCCGCGCTGCTCGAGCACGAGCAGGTCGCGCGGGTGGAGTTGGTGGTCAGCCCGCGGGTCGCCGGCGAGCTGCTGTCCAACAAGCGCCGCAGCCTGACCCGGGTGGAGCGTCGCAGCGGGAAGCACGCGGACGTGCGCGTGAGCGAGACGCTGCCCGTGGACCGCTTCTCGCTGTACGCGTACGACAAGTCCGGCGCGGACATCGACGTGTCGCGCCTGCCCGCGCCGAGGGCGCCGGAGTCGGAGTTGAAGCCGTGGGAGGACGCGCCCGGCGACGAGACGTGGGCGCTCGACCCCGGCGAGGTGCCCCCCCCCGATGCCGCCGCCGAGGAGGAAGAGGAGCACGTCGCGGAACCGGAGCCGACGCCGCACCCGATCGAGATGGACGAGCCGGAGGAGGGCGAGGAGAGCGTTGGCGAGGGCGGCGGGAAGAAGAAGCGTCGTCGCCGGCGTCGCCGCCGCAAGGGTGTGGGAGAAGGCGCCGGGGGCGTGCCGACGGAGGGTGCGGAGGCCGGCCCGGCGCCTTCCGGAGAGCAGGCCGCGGTCGGAGAGGAAGGCGGCACGGACGCGGACGCTGGCGAGGGCGCGCCGGGCGAGGGCGGCGAGGGGGGGGGCAAGAAGAAGCGTCGTCGTCGTCGTCGCCGTCGCAAGGGCGCGGGCGAGGGGGGCGGCGAGCCTGGTTCGGAGGAGGGAACGCCCGAGGCGGCGTCGGCTCGGGAGCCTGATGAGGGAGCGCGGGCGGCGGAAGATGCGGACGCTCCGGACGAGGGGCCGTCGGAGGATGGTGCGCCGTCGGGCGAGACGGGGTTGAAGAAGAAGCGTCGGCGTCGTCGTCGGCGGCGCGGGGGGGGCGGGGCATCGGAGGGAACGGGCGACGGCGATCGCGCGGCCGCGCCGGAGCATGGCGGCGCGTCGGGCGCGGCTCCGGGCGAGTCGGTGGGCGGCGCGTCGGCGTCTCCGAACGGCCAGCCCGCGCCCAAGCCGCGGCCGAGGACGCTGTATGCTGCGTCGCGTCGGCGGCTGCTGCCGAGCGAGAAGGCGCGTCTGAAGCCGAAGGAGGAGTGAGGCGGGGATGGGCGGGCGGAGCGCGACATCTGGAGGGGAGATGCGCGGCGTTCGCCGGCTGATCGTGCTCGGCTCGACGGGTTCGATCGGGACGCAGGCGATGGAGGTGGTCCGTCACCTGAACGGTCTGCACGGGTCGGGGGCATCGCCGGTTCGGTACGAGGTGGTCGGGCTGTCGGCGGGCCGGAACTCGGGGCTGCTGGCGGATCAGGCGCGCGCGTTCGGGGTGCGTGAGTGCGCGTTGTCGGAAGGGGGGGGGATCGAGGGCGTGCGTTGCCGCGTGGGGCCCGGGGCGGCCGAGGCGCTGGTGCGCGAGGTCGAGGCGGACTTGGTGCTGGCGGCGATCGTGGGCGTGGCGGGGCTGCCGGCGACGCTGGCCGCGGTGGAACTCGGGCGCGACGTCGCCCTTGCGAACAAGGAGACGCTGGTGGCGGCGGGCGCGCTGGTCGTGCCGGCCGCGCGACGCACCGGCGCGCGGCTGCTGCCGGTGGACAGCGAGCACTCGGCGGCGTGGCAGTGCCTGGCGGGGCTGCCCGGGTGCGCGGAGGGGCCGCCGATGAGCGCGCCGGGGTGCGTGCGGCGTCTGGTGCTGACGGCGTCTGGCGGGCCGTTCCGCACCTGGAGCGCGGCGCGGGCGTACGACGCGACGCCGGAGCAGGCGCTGGCGCACCCGACGTGGTCGATGGGCGCGAAGGTGACGATCGACTCGGCGACGCTGGTGAACAAGGGGCTGGAGGTTGTGGAGGCGCACTGGCTGTTCGGGCTGGGGGCGGAGCGGATCGGCGTGCTGATCCATCCGGGGTCCATCGTGCACGCGATCGCGGAACTGGCGGACGGGTCGGCGATCGCGCAGTTGGGCGCGCCGGACATGCGCGTGCCGATCCAGCACGCGTTGAGCGCGCCGCTTCGGCTGCCGGGGTGCGGGCGGGCGATGGACATCGGAAGCCTGCGTGCGCTCGAGTTCGAGACGCCGTGCGAGGAGCGGTTCCCCGCGATCGCGCTGGCGCGGCGCGTCGTCGAGGCCGGCGGGACGGCGGGGGCGGTGTTCAACGCGGCCAACGAGGCGGCGGTGGACGCGTTCCTGCGGGCGCGATCGATCCCGTTCGGGCGGATCGTCGAGGTGGTGCGCGAGGCGATGGATGCGATCGCGCCGGGTCCGGTGCGGTCGCTGGCGGACGTGATGGAGGCGGACGGGGCGGCGCGGGCGTTCGTGGCGTCGCGCGTGGGCGCGGTGGCGGGGAGGAGCGTTGGCTGATCCGACCCGAGCGATCCAGCAGGCGATCGAACTGCACCGTGCGGGGCGCACGGCGCAGGCGCTGGCGGCGGCGCGACGCGCGGCCGCGGGCGCGCCGACCAATCCGAACGCGCACAACGTGCTGGGCGTGATCCTGCTGGAGTCGGGGGACGCGGCGGGGGCTGAGCGGTCGCTGCGGCGTGCGGCGTCGCTCTCGGCGGGCGCGCCCGGGCCGCACAACAATCTCGGCAACGCGCTGGTGGCCCTCGGCAGGCTGGAGGAGGCCGAGGGGGCGTACCGGCGTGCGATGGAGATCGACCCGTCGTACGCGGCCGGTGCGCTGGGCCTTTCGCGCGCGCTCACGCTCCAGGACCGCAACGACGAGGCGGCCGAGGCTGCGCGGGCGGGGGCGGCGATGAACCCGCGAGACGCGCGGATGGGGGTGAACCTCGGCGGCGCGCTGCTGGCGGCTGGGCGCGTGACGGAGGCGGTGGCGGCCCTGCGCGAGGCGGCCGCGCTCGCTCCGGCGGACGCTGAAGCGCTCCGGCAGTTGGTGAGCGCGCTGCACTACGACGCGCGCGCGTCGGCGGACGAGGTGTTCGAGTTGCACAGGCGGCTGGGGCGGCTGATCTCCGGCGGGCGGACGCCGCCGACGATCCGGCCGTCGGAGGCGGGGAAGCGGCCGCTGCGGGTGGGGTACGTGTCGTCGGACTTCCGGGCGCACTCGGTGGCGTTCTTCATCGAACCGATCGTGGAGCACCACGACCGGTCCGAGGTGCACGTGACGTGCTACATGACCGCGCCGCGGAGCGACGAGACGACGGAGCGCATCCGTTCGAAGTCGGACGGGTGGGTGGACGCGTCGCGGTTGAGCGATGAGGCGCTGGTGCGGCGTGTGCGCGCGGACGGGATCGACGTGCTGGTGGAGTTGGGGGGGCACACGCTGGGGAACCGGCTGGGCGCGCTGGCGGGGCGGGCCGCCCCGGTGCAGGCGACGTGGATCGGGTACCCGGCGACGACGGGCGTGCCGGCGATCGACGCGAGGATCGTGGACAGCGCGACGGACCCGGAGGGCGCGGAGCGTCTGGCGACGGAGGGGTTGGTGCGGCTGGACCCGTGCTTCCTCTGCTACCGGCCGATGGACGATGCGCCCGAGGTGGGGCCGGGGCCGGCGGAGTCGTCGGGGGTGGTGACGTTCGGCTCGTTCAACACGCTGCCGAAGATGGGCGAGTGGACGCTGGCGGCGTGGGCGGAGGTGCTGGGGCGCGTGGCGGGGTCGCGGCTGGTGCTGAAGAACATGGGGTTGGCGGACGGGCGGGCGCGGGAGCGGATCGCCTCGTTGTTCGAGGCTCGCGGGGTCGAGCGATCGCGTCTGGAGTTGCTCGGTCCGACGCCGGGGCAGCGCGAGCACCTTGGGGTGTACGGGCGCGTGGACGTGGGGCTGGACACGTTCCCGTACGCGGGGACGACGACGACGTGCGAGGCGATGTGGATGGGGGTGCCGGTGGTGTCGCTGGCTGGGGAGGCGCACGCGTCGCGTGTGGGGCTGAGCCTGCTTCGATCGGTGGGTCTTGAGGCGTTGTGCGCGTCTGGGGTGGAGGGGTACGTCGAGACGGCGGTGTCGTTGGCCGGGGATCGGGCGCGGCTCGCGTCGCTTCGGCGGAGTCTGCGGGGGCGTGTGGCGGGATCGGTGCTGTGCGACGCGGCGGGGGCGTGCCGGCGTGTGGAGTCGGCGTACCGTGGGATGTGGGCGTCGGCGTGCCGGGGTTCGTGAGGGTTCCCGGGTTCGTCTGTGGCCGACTATGATCGGCTGCGCAGGCCCCGGGGGCGGGGCGGGCGGGTCCATGCTGTCGGAGAACGGGATTCCATGCCGCACATCATCGGGGAGCCGTGCATCGGGACGAAGGACACGTCGTGCGTGGACGTGTGCCCTGTGGATTGCATCCACCCGACCAAGGACGAGGCGGAGTTCGAGACGGCCGAGCAGTTGTACATCGACCCGGACACGTGCATCGACTGCGGGCTGTGCGTGGACGAGTGCCCTGTGAAGGCGATCTACCCGCAGGAGGACCTGCCGACGGAGTGGAGCCGGTACGTGCAGGTGAATCTCGAGTATTACGAGGCGAAGAAGGGCTGAGCGGGCGTGGCATCGCTCGCCCGCGCGGCGCGGCACACCATGACCCGAACGGCCCCCTGGACGCTCTGGCGGCACGCGACGGCGGAGTTGTGGCGGCTGCTGCTGCTGACGACGGCGGTGCTGGTGACGGTGATCTCGTTCGCGGCGGCGGTGAAGCCGCTGGCGGACGGGAAGTTGGGTCCCGCGGAGGCGGTCCGGTTCGTGCTGCTGGCGATGCCGCCGATGCTGGCGTACGCGTTGCCGTTCGCGTCGGGGTTCGCGGCGACGCTGGCGTTCCACCGGTTGGCGCAGGACAACGAGGTGCTGGCGGCGCACGCGGGGGGGGTGAGCCACGGGCGGGTGCTCGCGCCGGCGGTGGCTTCGGGGCTTGTGCTGGCGGGCGTGCTGCTGGCGTTGAACGAGTCGGTGATCCCGCGATTCCTGCGTTCGATGGAGCAGGTGGTTCAGCAGGACGTGACGAGGCTGATGGTGCGTTCGTTCGAGCGTGGTCAGTCGGTGGAGATCGGGTCGCTGATGATCCACGCGGACTCGGTGGTGCGGGTGGACGCGAGGACGGACCCGCGGCTGGCGGAGATGGGGGCGACGGAGTACCTCGTGCTCGGGGGCGTGGTGTTCCTCGACATCGACAAGTTCGGCGAGGTGCGCGACGAGGCGGTGGTGCGCCGGGCGCCGATCGTTGTCGTGCCCGACGAGGACGAGCACGGGCGACGCCAGAGCCTCGCGTGGGTGCGCCCCGAGCACGGGTCGGGCGTGCGTCGCGACGAGACGCTGATCCTGTTCGAGCGGTTGCGTCCGTTCAGTTTCGCGGTCCCCAGCGCGTTCGAGGACGACCCGAAGTTCCTGACGTTCTCGGAACTGCGGCGGCTGCGGCACGAGCCGGACCGGATGAGTTTCATCCGGACGCGGACGCGCGACCTGGCGTACCACCTGGCGGAGCGCGCCACGACGGACGCGATCAACGGCGCGCTGGCGACGCAGGGGCGCGTGCGTCTGGAGCGTGCGAACGGCGAGCCGATCGTGGTGCGGGCGGCCGGGATCGCGTGGGACCACGGGGAGCGTTCGTGGCGGCTGATCCCGGCGCGTGACGGGTCGCCGATCGGCGTGGAGGTGTGGCGGCTCGGGCCGGGCGGCGAGCCGGGCGGGGGGGGGGTGACGGAGATCACGGCGGAGCAGGCGTGGCTGGCGACGCACATGGGCGGGCCTCGGCTGGAGGACCGCGACCTGACGCTGCGGCTGACGCTGCGCGGGTTCGCGGCGCGCGGCGCGGGCGCGGAGCCCGGGACGGTGGGGGAGGCGCCCGGGGGGCAGTTGGCGGAGCGTGTGCTGGACAACATCCGTCCGGGCGAGAACCCGCTGCCGTCGCTGCTGGCGATGGATGCGCCCTGGCTGCTGGCGATGGCGAGGCCGCGGGTGACCGGGGAGAGTGCGGACCCGTTCCTGCTCCCGCCGACGCGGGAGTTGGAGCGTCGGCTGGAGCGTCTGGACCGCGAGATCACGAGCAAGCAGCACGAGCGGTGGGCGATGGCGGCGAGTTGCTTCGTGATGGTCATCACGGGCGCGGTGACGGCGGTGCGGCTGCGGTCGAGCCTGCCGCTGACGGTGTACCTGTGGAGTTTCTTCCCCGCGCTGGGCGCGGTGCTGACGATCAGCGGGGGTCAGTCGCTGGTGCACAACACGGGCGCGCCGGGGTTGGCGATGCTGTGGGGCGGGGTGGGGGGTCTGGCGATGTACACGCTGGCGGCGTACCGCGGGCTGAGGAAGCACTAGTGGCGGAATCGTCGGCGAGAGCGGGGGCTGGTGTGTTCGCGCCGTGGGCCGCGCCGTGGCGCGCGACGCTGCTGCTGGCGCTGGGCGTGACCGCGCTGCGGATCGTGTACCTGGTGTGGCTGTGCCCGTACACGCTGATCGAGGACGAGGCGCACTACTGGGAATGGAGCCGTCGGCTGGAGTGGTCGTACTACTCGAAGGGTCCGGGCGTGGCGTGGCTGATCGCGGCCTCGACGTGGCTGTTCGGGGCGTCGGAGTGGTCGGTCAGGCTTCCGGCCGCGCTCGCGTCGGGGGCGGCGGCGTTGTGCGTGGCGGGGCTGGCGCGGGACGCGTGCGGCGACGGGCGCGCGGGGTTCATCGGCGCGTGCGTCTTTCTGCTGATGCCGGTCTTCCAGGTGGTGGGGCTGCTGATGACGATCGACGGGCCGATGGTGGCGTGCTGGGCCGCGGCGTGCTGGGCGGCGTGGCGTGCGATGGAGCGTGGGTCGGGGCCTGCGTGGGTGGCGCTGGGGGCCGCGCTGGCGGTGGGCTTTCTGTTCAAGTACGTGGTGGTGCTGCTGGTGCCGGGGCTGGTGTGGTACGCGCTGCTTCGGCGCGGGTCGGGTCGGGGGCGTGCGGGATGGGGCTGGGTGTCGGCGGGCGTCGGGGTGGGGCTGCTCGGCGTCGTGCCGGTGGCCGCGTGGAACGCGACGCACGGGTGGCCGACGGTACATCACCTGCTGGGGCACCTCGGGCTGCCGGGCGGGGACGTTGCGCCGAGCGGGCCGGAGGGGGGGGGCTGGCGCTACGACCCGAGGTGGACGCTGGAGTTTCTGGGCGGGCAGATCGGGCTGGTCGGCGCCCCGATCCTGTTGTGCGTCTACAGCGTGGTCGTGGCGGTGCGTCGGCGGCGCGAGGCGGGGTGGCCCGGGCGGGCGTTCCTGATCGTGTGCGGCGTGCCGGTGCTGCTGATCTATGTGGCGGTGTCGTTCGTGACGGAGCCAGAGGGGAACTGGCCGATGGCGGGGTACGTGACGGTGGCCGCGCTGTGCGGGTGGGGTGTGGTGGACGCGATGGACGAGGTGGTTCGTCGTCGCGCGGCGTGGTCGGCGCTGCCGCGCGGGGAGCGTCCCTGGGCGGGGATCGTGCGTCGCCGGCCGGAGTTGCACCGTCAGATCGCGTGGGACGTGTCGGTGGCGTTGGGGCTGGTGATCGGGTTCGGGGCGTTGCGGATCGACCTGCTGGCGCGTGCGCCGCTGGTCGGGTGGATGTTCCCGGAGGGGCGGCTGCTCGGCGCGGAGGAGCGAGCGGCGGACGCGGCGGAGCGTCTGGCGTTGTTGCGCGAGCGGACGGGGCTTGAGCCGTTCGTGATCGCGCAGCAGTACGGTCGTGCGAGCCAGATGGCGTTCTACCTTCCCGGGCGGCCGACGGTGTACTGCGCGAGCAGCCTGACCGCCGGGCGGGCGACGCAGTACGACCATTGGCCGGAGACGGACCTGCGCGACGCGGACCTCGCTCGGGCGTTGCTGGGTCGTCCCGCGCTGCTGACGGGGGCGACGATCGAGCAGTGGCGGATGGCGTTCGATCGGGTCGAGCCCGGGCCGCAGTTGCGTGGGGAGACCAAGGCGGGACGCCTGGTGTTCGTGGGGATCGGGTACCGTGGGTTCGGCGCGGCGGGCGGCGACGGCGCGCGGGGGGGTGAGCGGTGATCCATCGCACGGCGGCGGAGCGACGGATGCGGCGTTCGCGTGCCATGGCGGCGGCCGCGCTCGCGCTGGCGGGCCTGCTGGCGGCGTCGCTGCTCGACCGTGCGGCGTACGGCGCGCTGACGTGGCCGCCGGGGCGGCGGGGGGTGGGTGAGTTGGAGGACTGGTACCAGATGCTCCGCACGGCGGGGTACCTGCCGGCTTGGCTGGTGGTGGGGGCGGCGATCGTGCTGCTCGGACGGGGGGGGGGGAACGATCGGGCCGTGGCGGGACGGGCGGCGGCGGTGGTGCTGAGCGCGCTCACCGCGGGGATCGCGGCGGAGATCGTGAAACTGCTGGTCGGTCGCGAGCGTCCGGAGGTTTCGGGCGTGGAGGGCGCGTGGCAGGGGTACGTCTTCCGCGCGCCCCTGCGCGGGTTCGCGGATGCTTCGAACCTTGGGTTCCCGAGTTCGCACGCGGCGACGGCGTTCGGGGGCGCGTTGGCGCTGGCGGCGGCGTACCCCCCCCTGCGGTGGCTCGCGTTCGCGTTCGCGTGCGGGTGCGGGCTGACACGGGTGCTGTCGGGGGCGCACTTCGCGTCGGACGTGTACGGCGGGGCGGCGCTCGGGTGGGCGGCGTCGCGGTGGTGGTGGCGGGGGCTGTCGGGGCGGTGGGGGTGGGGCGGGGGCGTGCTGCCGCGCTGGGAGCGGGTGGGATGAGGCTGCTGGACCGGTACATCGCGCGGCAGTTCTTCGTGAACGTGGTCGTGCTGTTCGTCCTGCTCTTCAGTTTCGTCGTGGCGATCGATGTTTCGCTCAACGTCCACCGCTTCATCCAGAACGCGACGGAACTCGCGCGGTCGGGGGGCGGTTCGGAGCCGTCCGGCGCGCGGGTGGGCGTGGTCGCGGCGTTCCTGGTCGCGGACCTGTGGTGGCCGCGGCTCCTGCAGTTGTTCAACTTCATGCTGGGCCTGGTGATGGTTGCCGCGATGGGATTCACGCTGACGCAACTGGTTCGGCACCGGGAACTGGTGGCGATGCTGGCGAGCGGTCAGAGCCTGCGTCGTGCGGCGTCGCCGATCCTGGCGGTGGCGATCGTGCTGACCGGGGTGCAGGCGTTGAACCAGGAGTTTGCGCTGCCGCGGATCGCGCCGCTGCTGGCGCGGGACACCGGGCAGGCGGGCCGGCACGCGCTGGGGGCGTCGCGGGTGCCGCTGGTGGCGGACACGCTGGGGCGGGTGTGGTACGCGCGGGCGTTCGACGCGGACACGGGGACGCTGGAGGGCGTGTACGTGTGGGAGCGCGACGCGCAGGGGACGGCGATCCGGCGGGTCCACGCGGAGCGGGCGAGGTGGCGGGCCGGGGGGTGGGACCTGGAGGGGGGGATCGCGGAGTCGAGGACGAACAGGGCGGAGCCCGCGGTTCGGGTGGAGCGGATCGAGACGAACATCGACCCGACGGAGTTGCGCGTGCGGCGGCACGACGCCTACAGGCACGCGCTGAGTTGGCGGCAGCTGGGGCAGACGCTGCGGGTGCTGGACCGCCTGGACCGGGATGCGCCCGAGGTTCGGGCGAGGCGCGAGCAGATCCAGCGCGAGCGGTGGGGCAGGGTGTCGATCATGGCGTCGAACGTGCTCGCGCTGCTGATCGTGCTGCCGTTCTTTCTGGCGCGGACGCCCGGTAACATGTTGGTTCGGACGCTTCGGTGCGCGCCGGTGGCAATCGTGGCGTTGCTCGGGGGAATACTGGGGGCATCCGCGCCCGTGCCCGGGTTGCCGGCGGCGGTAGGGGTGTTCGTGCCGACCGTGGTGCTGGCTCTCGTGGCGGTGGCGTCGCTCTCGACGATCCGCTCGTGAGGCGGCGCGGCTCAAATCACGGAGGTTCCCCCGGAGTTCTCCTCTGTTGCGGCGGGGGTCGGCTCGCTAGGATAAGGGGACTGGAGGTTCCCGAGTGGTGCTGGGTCGTCCCCGTTCGCGGCGCGGGTTCTCCGTGGTCGAGCTGATCATCAGCCTCGCGATCGTGGCAATTCTGGTGGGGCTGCTGCTGCCGCTGCTGGGGCACGCGCGGAGCATCGCCCACGAGGCGGTGTGCGCGAACAACCTCCGTCAGATCGGCCTCGGGTGGCACGCGTACTTCCAGGAGCACGAGCAGTTCCCTCGGCACACGGACGAGCCGGACTGGCAGTACGGCGGGGTGCGGTTCCTCGGGGGGGGGGACATGGTGGTGCTGGACGCGGACCGTCCGATCAACCCGTACGTCGCGGGGGAGGATCAGGCGGAGAGCGGGCGTGTGGCTCGTGCGTTCGCGTGCCCGTCGGACGTGGGGATCTATCTGAAGGGGCCGCGGAACGCGCCGAAGCAGTCGGTGCTGAACGGGCGGACGTGCTTCGAGGCGTTCGGGACGTCGTACCGGGCGAACACGTTCCTGCTGGACTCGACGCGGGCGGGGATCGACGACCTGGCCAGGCCGCTGAAGGTTGCCGAGGTGACGGCCCAGCCGAGCCGGCTGCTGCTGGTGGCGGATCCGATCTGGCACATCGCGTCGGGGTCGGGCGGGCCGAAGGAGGGCGTGCTGGACGCGTCGTGGCACTCGGAGCCGTCGGGGGGGAACATGGCGGCGTTCGACGGGTCGATCCGGTTCGTGGTCTTCGGGCCTGGGGCGAGCGATCGGTATGAGTTGATGCCGCGGCCGGACCTCTCGGACGGGGATTGACGCGACGGGCGGGGGGGCTTGGAGACGGTCGGCGGGCCGTGGCGGGGGCGGTTGACCGTCTTGGGGCTTCGGGTATCATCCGTGCTCGCTCGGTGGCCTGCTGGGCGGCGATCGTGCCGCTGTAGCTCAGTGGTAGAGCGCACCCTTGGTAAGGGTGAGGTCATGGGTTCAAATCCCATCAGCGGCTTGTCCTGCTGAACCGGGCGTAGTGTGGTAGGGGCCGCGAGGTGGCGCGGCCGGGACGGGCGGGCCTGTTTTCCCGCGAAGATCGAGCGTACAACCCCTGGGCCGATGGCCCAGCCGGCCGGCGGGATCGTCGCCGGGAGACAACCGGAATCTGTGGAGGTAGTCGGACATGGCCAAGGGCACCTTCGAACGCACCAAACCGCACGTCAACGTCGGCACCATCGGTCATATCGACCACGGCAAGTCGACCCTCACCGCCGCGATGTCGGCCCGCTCCGCCGTCAAGTTCGGCGGGCAGGTCAAGTCGTACGCCGAGATCACCAAGGGCGGCACCGTCCGCGACGCCAACAAGACCGTCACCATCCACTCGTCCCACACCGAGTACGAGACCGCAAACCGGCACTATGCCCACGTCGACTGCCCGGGCCACGCCGACTTCGTGAAGAACATGATCACGGGCGCTGCGCAGATGGACGGCGCGATCCTTGTGGTGTCGGCGGCGGACGGCCCGATGCCGCAGACCCGCGAGCACGTGCTGCTGGCGCGTCAGGTGGGCGTGCCGTACATCGTGGTGTTCCTGAACAAGGTGGACCTGGTCGACGACCCCGAACTGCTGGAACTGGTCGAGATGGAGGTCCGGGACCTGCTGAACAAGTACGATTTCCCCGGCGACAAGACGCCGATCATCCGCGGGAACGCGAAGGCGGCCGTGGAGAACCCGCGCGACGACGCGGCGGGCAAGTGCATCGACGAACTCTTCGAGGCCATCGACAGCTACATCCCCGAGCCGGCCCGCGAGGTCGACAAGCCCTTCCTCATGTCCGTCGAGGACGTTTTCTCGATCAAGGGCCGCGGCACCGTCGCCACGGGCCGCATCGAGCGCGGCGTCATCAAGGTCGGCGACGCCTGCGAGATCGTGGGTCTGCAGGCGCAGAACCGCAACTCGGTCGTCACCGGCGTGGAGATGTTCAACAAGACCCTCGACCAGGGCCAGGCGGGCGACAACGTCGGCGTGCTGCTGCGTGGCGTGGAGAAGAACGAGATCGAGCGCGGGCAGGTCATCTGCAAGCCCGGCTCGATCAAGCCGCACACGAAGTTCAAGGGCCAGGTGTACGTGCTGACGAAGGAGGAAGGCGGGCGCCACACGCCGTTCTTCCCGGGCTACAAGCCGCAGTTCTACTTCCGCACGACGGACGTGACGGGCGGGGTGCTGGAACTGCAGGGCGAGGGCGGGAAGAAGGCCGAGATGTGCATGCCCGGCGACAACGTCACCATGGTCATCGACCTCGGAGACAAGCCCGTCGCCATGGAGCCCGGCCTCCGCTTCGCCGTCCGCGAGGGCGGCCGCACCATCGGCTCCGGGACCGTGACCGAGATCACCGAGTAACCACCCCGCCACCCGCGCCGGCGGGGGTCGGCCTAGAATCGCCGCGGCCCGTCGGGAGACCCCCGGCGGGCCGCTTTGACGACCGGGGCACGCGCCCCGAACCGAAAGGACCGCTCAACCATGGCCAAGAAGAAGGCGGTTGCACGCGAGTACGTCTGGCTGCAGTGCACCGAGTGCGGTGACCTGAACTACCGCACGAGCGTCAACACGAAGGGCGGCCTGCCCGAGAAGTTGAAGGGGGGCCTGCGGAAGTACAGCCCGCGTCTGCGCAAGCACACGGTGCACAAGATCAAGCGGAAGTGAGGGGGCCTTGGGCACGGGGCGCCGGTTCGCTTCTTGGCTTTGCGCTCGCCGGTGGCTGATGTCTGGTGCGTGATGGATTTCGTACGCCAATAGCTCAATTGGTAGAGCAGCGGATTCCAAATCCGCAGGTTGGGGGTTCGAGTCCCTCTTGGCGTGCTTGGGATTGAAACGACAGGACGGCGGGCGCGGGCCTGCCGGTGGGGCCGAGCATGGCGATCGGGATCTACAAGCCGGGGCAGGGGTACTGGGTGCGGGTGCTGACGGCGGTCGGCGCCGGGGTGCTGCTGCTCGCGTGCGCGGCGTGGGTGTGGAGCCAGGGCGCGCTCATCAAGATCCCGGCGGGCGCGTGGCGGTACACGCTGGGGCCGACGCAGGGGGCGACGGCCTCGGGAGCCACCTTGGACGCGCTGGCCATCGACCCCGTCACGACGCAGCGCGCCTCCTTCGGCGAGGCCGTGGTGCGCTCGATCGACCGGTTCGAGGCCGGGGGAACGCTCATCGTCGAGCCGCCGACGCTGCGCGAGGGCGTGAGTCCCGCGTCGATCATCGCCTTCCGGGGCGAGGGCGGGTTCGAGGCCGCGATCACGAGCGTGGCGGCGGTCCCCATGTTCGAGCAGTTGTACCTCCAGGCCGGCATGGTCGCCGTGACGTTCCTCGTGGGCCTGTGGCTGATCTACCGGCTCACGGCCCGAAGCCCGCGCGCGGTCGAGTTCCTGATCGCGACGGACGGCGAGATGAAGAAGGTGAACTGGTCGACGCGGCGCGAGGTGATCGGCTCGACGTGGGTGGTGATCGTCGCGTGCGTGCTGATCGCCGGGTTCCTGTACGTGGTGGACCAGGCCTTCGCCGCGATTTTCGACGCGGTCGGCGTGCTCGAGCGCTGACCGGGGCTTCGCTTCAACCCTCCACCGCCGCGCCCGCGGCCGGGAGACCGCACCATGTCCGAGCACGATCGCACGACCACCGAGCAGCCGAACGCCGACGCCTTCGACGGGCGCCCCAACGAGAAGGCGGACCTGATCGCCGAGGAGGAGCCGGTTCGGCACGAGGGGATGGACTGGTTCGTGCTGCGCGTGGCGTCGAACAAGGAGAACTCGGTCCGTGAGACGCTGCTGCGCAAGGTGCAGATCGAGGGGATGACGAACCTGGTGAAGCGGATTCTCGTCCCGACGGAGAAGACGAAGACGATCAAGGGCGGGAAGCAGAAGATCACGGAGACGAAGTTGTACCCGGGGTACGTCTTCGTGGAGATGCGTCTGGAGCCGGACGGGCGCATCCCGCAGGACGTGTTCTTCCTGATCAAGGAGACGACCGGCGTGGGGGACTTCGTGGGCACGGCCGGGCGGCCGACGCCCATGAAGGAGCACGAGATCGAGAAGATGCTCCGCGACTCGCGCAAGCCCGACGAGGAGCCGACGGTCAAGTTGACGTTCGAGAAGGGCGAGCACGTCCTCATCAAGGAAGGCCCCTTCCAGTCCTACGAGGGGACGATCGACGAGCTCTTCCCCGACAAGGGCATGGTCCGCGTGCTGGTCACCATCTTCGGCCGCCAGGCCCCGATCGACCTCGAAGAGTGGCAGATCGCCAAGGCGGACGACAGGTAACGCAGCCGGCGCGGGAGCCGGATGGCATGGGTCCTATGGGTTCCGTCGCGCTGTCGCCCTGTTCGCTCATGTTCCGCTCAGCACATCGTACGCCCCCAGCGTCGCCGCTCCCGCCCCGTTCGCGTGCCACGCCGGCTCTCCGGGCGGGGCCTGCGGGTTGTGGCCGGTGCCCGTGAAGGTCGTCAGGACGTACTCCGCGTCGTCGCGCGACAGGCCGTAGAGGTGGAAGTAGGCCGCGTCGAGTTCGGCGCGGAGGCGGGCGCGTTCGGCGTCCTTCCACGTGTGGACGCCGTTGCCCTCCGAGCCGGCGAAGCCGCACGCCTGGGCGAGGGGGATCATGTCGTCGGCCGTGCAGGTGAGGCGCAGGACGCGCTCGCTGATCCAGTGTTCCAGCGTTTCGCGCTTCGACCACGGGCACTCCTCGGCGTAGGCGTCGGGTGGTAGCGTCGGCAACTGCTCGACGATGAAGAAGTTGAGTGTGATGCCGCCGATCTTCTGGCGCGTCACATAGTCGAAGACGAACGAGTCGAGGTTCGCCAGCAGGCAGCACTGGAGGCGTGGGTCGGCGTCGGTGAGCAAGAGCGGGAACTTGTTCGTCACGGCGGTCCGCGGTATGAACGACGCGATCATCGTGCGCTCGTTCGTCGGGCTGGTGATGTCCTTGAAGCCGAGGAACCACGGGTTGCCGCCCGGCTGCCCGCTCAGCCGCTCGTCCACGATCGTCTCCGCCACCCACCACCGGGGCAGGGCCGCGAACTCCGGGTTCTGGTGCTGCACCGGCGTCGTCTCGGCCTTCTGGCCCTGGCGCACCCAGTTCTCCTTCTCCACAAGCACGCTCGCGGCCCGGTGGTCGAACGCCTGCACCATCTTCGCCTCGTACAGCGGCAGCGCTCGGGCCTTCTTCCGCGCGAAGACGTTCCCCGAGAGTTCGTACCCCTTCTTCTTCCAGTGCGACGCCGGGCGGAAGTGCTCCGCGTCGTTCGTCTGGTCGAACATGCGAACGAATCGCACGCCCCACGGGTTGCCGCCCCTCTCGCGTCCCTTGTCGATGAGGATGGGGACGCGCCGGTAGACGCCCTTGGTCAGTTCGGCGTCGCGGCGTGTGCGGAAGATGGGGCAGGTCTTCGTGTTGGGGTTGAGCAGCGCCATGTCCGCCGCC
>Ga0226835_1000564_pt1 | contig 36411 bp, 39 predicted proteins | sample LAC_MetaG_1_FD_163627 | JGI IMG/M metagenome (GOLD analysis project Ga0226835, IMG submission 163627) | Anaerobic ammonium oxidizing microbial communities from anammox membrane bioreactor (MBR) in UC Berkley, California, United States -... | ecosystem: Engineered > Bioreactor > Anaerobic >...
GCCCCGCCGAGCCACAGGCCCATGCGACCCCCCCGCCGCGACACGTCGCACGCCGGGGCGTGGCCGACGCGACCCGGTCGCCTGTTCACCCCCGTGTCCCCGGTTCGAGCCTTGGTCGGGGAGCTTTTGACCGGCCCGCGAAAGCGGGCCGGTTTTGCTTTACGCACCCGGCCATCTCCGGGCGTGCGGCGGTGCTCACGGCAGATCGCGCAAAGTCCCGTCAGGATTGGGGTTTGCGCCGCACGGTCGCCAGCCAGCCAGAGCCACCGCGCTCTCGGTTTGGCCCGGCCCATCGGGCGGGCGACGAGAACCCCGAGGGTTCCCGTCGGCCACTCGGCCAAACCTCTCAAACTCTCTCCGACTCTCGGTTAGCGCACCCGCCGATTTGACGCGGGGTTCCGATCGGGGGTGGGCGGCGATTGGAACGGATTGGAAGTGTAGAGTCCATGCTGGGACAACCGCATCAGGCCCTCTCGGCTCTGATCGCCCTCGCCATGCTCGTGATCAGGGAACCAACGAGCCGGTTGCGCATATAAACTGGCGTTGGGTTCGTCCCTGCTTGGGGGCGACAGCGAGTAAGCCGCCGCGGGCTGTGACGATGACCTCCCCGCGTCGGACCCGAGTCCAATGACTCGCCCGCTGCCGTGTCTCAGGGTCAGGGATGTGGTCACAGCCCCGGCGGCTCCGACTCAAATCCGGGCCGCCACGACCATACGGAGTCGGCGTGTCGCCGTACTCCCGAGCTCGGTCCCGAGAGGGTGATCCGGCATCGCGGCAGGGCAAACCGTGGAAAGGACAAGTTGGTCGGGCAGGCGCGGCGATGCCGCGCGAGCGTTGTCATGCAGTCAGGCTGCGGGGTCACACGATGTTCCGGTCGCACTCAGCGGGCACGCCCAGGCGCGGATGGCGCAGCGAGGCATCAGCGCCTGGGTCTTGCGGATGGTCTTGGAGTTCGGCGAGTGGCTCGACGCCGGCGAGGGCTGCCACGTGCTGTACCTTGGCCGACGCGCCCTGCGTTGGGCACGAGCGGCGCTCGGCAAGCACGCGGAGATGGTCGCCAACGTCGCGGTGATTCTCGCCGACGACGGGACGGTGGTCACGGCGTATCGAACGACCCGGCCGCTGCGACATTGGCGCGGCGGTCGTTGAGGCTCTCATTGAGGTTCATTGACGCGTTCATGGCTGGTTTCCTAGTATCGTCCGCTGACCGTGACTCCCTGTTTGCCGGATGGCAGCGTGAGGCGAGGTTCGGATCTCGAATCGATGAGCGACGAGATCTCTCCTGCGGCCGAGCTCGAGCGAGCTGCACGCGGCTACTCCGACGATCGAGGGATGTGCCCAACGGGCATAGCCGCGCGTTCCTGCGTGGCGACGCCAGCGGATTCCCACCTCGCTCATCGGAGGTATCCCGATGGACACACGTCCACAATCCGTAAGCGGCCACGCTGTCGTTGCGCTCATCGCCACCCGTGGCAGGTTTGACCTGCTACGTGAACGGGCGCTCCCGTCCATCCTTGCCCAGACACGAGTTCCCGACCGGCTCGTGATCGTTGCGGATAGGACCAAGGAGGAACTGCCAGATCCGGACCTGGCGGAACTGGCACGGCAGCTTCAGGCACAGTGCGGCAACCGGATTCGCGTGACCGTGATGCGCAACCGGCGCACTCGGGCGCGAGCCGCCGGCGCATGGAACACCGGGATCGACCAGTTGCACCGCGACGCGGGCATCGTGCGGTACGCCGACCTCTGGTTCGTCGCCATTCTCGACGACGACGACGCGTGGGCTCCCGACCACATCGAGTCGTGCCTCGAGGCAGCCATCGCTCGCGACCTGAACATGGTCGCCTCGGGCTTGATCCGCCACACCACCGTGGATGACGCTGGGCATCCACACACGATCCCAACGAGACTCGATGCCCGGGAGCAGTTCATCACGGGCCAGCACATCCAGGGTTCAAACCTGTTCGTGCGGCTTGACCTGCTGCTCCAAGCCGGCGGCTTCGATGAGCACCTGCCGAGTTGTACCGATCGTGACCTGTGCATCCGACTGGCAGATCTCCCAGCCCTGCGATTCGGCGCAACGTCGACGCACACCGTCCATCACTACGCAGACCCCCGCGAAGATCGCCTGTCCGCGCCCGCCTCGCAAGCCAAGCTTGAAGGCCTCACGCGATTCTGGAGGAAGCACGCACCGAGGTTCGACGAGGCCGCGCGGGAGGCCGCGGCCGCGCGGGCGTTCAAACTATTCGGGTGGCGGCCACCAGAGCCCGAGCCGCTCAAGCCTGTCGAGGTCACGCCTTTGCAGCCATCGGCTCAGTCAATGGGATTTGTTGTCGGCTTCGTGACGGACGCGAATCCCAGGCAGCATGTTGATGGCTTGCTCTCAGACCTCGTCCGTCTGAAGGCACGCCCTGACGTGTCAGATGTGGTGGTGATCGTCGTCGAAAATGGTCCAATCCCCGAAGACGGGACGCGGCCGCTGCATGAACTCGTTCGTCGCTTTCAGGCGGAGGGGTTGGCCATCGACCTCATCACGATCGAGCGTCAACGTGAAGACTGGGCGCAGGGGGCTCTCATTGATACCCCCGATCCCACGCGCCAACGCCTCCCGATCGCTGTGTCTCGCACAGTGCTGAACACCTATGTTGGGAAGGTCGCCGCGCGTCTTCCGGGGTCCGCTGCGTGGATTCTGGATGATGACAAGCGGTTGTCGATTCGCGTGGATGTGGGCGGCAAGTCGATCGAACGACAGACTCCGGACATTGCGGCGCTGATCAAACTCCGGGAACAGGGCGCGGACGTGGTGATCGGGCCGGACACCGGTGCGGCGCCTCTCCCGTTCACGGCGACGCTTCGGATGCAATTGATCGACCTCGACCGCCATCTGGTCGAGTGGGAGAACACGACGCCTTGCTCCCCCTGGATGGACAGGGCGGCGGAAGAGGCAGCATCACGGTCATCCCTGCCAGATGCATACTACGACCTGTCGAGAAACACAGAGCACCTCGAAACACCGTTTTCTCTTCTGCCGCCCGCCTCCGGCGCGACGAACGCGGATGCATTGAACAGTATCGCAGGCCGCGTGGACCGGTTGCTGGCCGGTGAGCCGGTCTTCCGTCCGCTGGTTATGGATGCCGCATCTCTACCTGAAGACGCTGCCATGCCATCCGTGCAACGGGGCGGCTCGACGATCTTCTTCAACCCCGAGCACCTTCTCGCATACCCGCAGAACATCGCCCGCTTCGGCAACTTGTACGTCCGGCGATCAGACATGCTCACCGCCCTGCTCATGCGTGACCAGATGGGGCTCCGGATCGTCCAGCACGCCGCTGCTGGCGTGCGACATGATCGTTCATTCACGACATCCAGTGGCCTCGACGAGGCCACTCTGCTTGCGGACATCCTGGGGTATGCGCTGTATCGGGCGGCGGGCGAACTCTTGGAATCGCGGCCAGTGGATCGGCGGCGCGAGCCGTTGCTGGCATGGTCGCCCGATGAACTCAAGCAGGCAGCCCGATTGGTCCGCAAGTACCTGGATGAACGGCTGGCTGCGTTCACACTCAGCGCCTGGCGGGTGTTCGGACTGGCGGACAGCATCCGCCACCGCGCGCGGAGTATGCTCGAAGGCACTTCGCCTTGGGCGATTGGTAGCACAGGGCAAGCATTGGCGACAATCGCCGCTGAGATGGACCGGCTATGCAGTCTCGTCAAGCCGACTGCCATTGCGCGGATCGCGGAGCGGGTGCGTAAAGCCGCCTCGGAGCAGAGCGTCCGCGACGCCTTCGCTTCGATGGACGGACTGATCAGCGAGTACCGCGCAACGCGGAATACGCCGTCTCCCACCGACAAGGAGATCACGGAGGCGCGTGAGCGGCGCGCCCGGGCGATGCTGAAGCGTGCCTTTGGCGCGAAGGACCTGCGGCTGCTGGGAGCCGGCGGCGAGGGGATTGTCTTCACTGATGAGCGTCGGGTGTTCAAGGTCTTCGATCTGCTCAAGCGACGCCCGAACCACGATACGCTGGCCACGCTCCGGACTCTCGCGGCCCGTATGGACGAGCCCAAGCATCTCTACCCGCTCACACGGGTCGAGGTTCGAGATGAAACGCTTCTCGTGGTGTATCCGTTCGAGGAGTCAACGCCCTACACCGGCGGCCGCGGCGCGGACCTGCTTGCACTCCTCAGAGAATGCAAGTCGTACGCCATCTCGTTCAGGAACATGCATCCCAAAAACCTCAGGGTGACCGCTACGGGGCTGAAACTCATCGACTACGGGTCGGACATCCGGCCACTCAGCGATGATGGGTACCGAGCGATGGCGGAACGCGCGTGGCTGACCTGGCGATGGCCCCACCGTCCGGACCTTGACGAGATCATGCGCCGAGCTCTCACAGATAAGACCCTGCCGGAACTTGACGGCTTCGAACGCTTCTGGACGGCGCTGTGCGACGAGAAGCCATCGGCCACGAGGATCGTCTCGGGAATCGTTGATCCCTTGGTGCTCGAGTCGGGCGTGGCGCGGGTGCTCGACTATGGCTGCGGGAAGAAGGCCAGGAGTGCCCGCCACCTCGCCGAGGCCGGGCTGACGGTTGTCGGCTACGACCCGGGGCGGGCGATCGAGGAGTCCTGGCGTCGGTTCGAACCACTGCCGTCGACGCTGACCCTGACGGCGAACCGTGAGGTCGCGCTGGCCGCCGGACCATTCGATGCCGTGATCTCGTCGCTGGTCCTCTGCGAACTGGGCGACGGGCCGGAGTACGAGCAGGCTCTGGCGGACATCGCGTTCGCCGTTCGCCCGGATGGTCTGGTGGTTGTGACGGTGTGCAACCCCCACGCGACTTTCGGCCATCCGACACCGCTGCACCGCCGACGGGATCTCCCGTCGAACGTGACCTACGACGACGCCTTCTGGTACATAGAGAACGCGGAAACGGGCGAGGGGCGAAGGGAGTACCACCGATCGCTCTCTCGCCTCGAACGCGACCTGCTCCGCCACGGCCTTCATGTTGAACGGCGGATCTCAAGCGAGACCGTGGACACAGAACGGTTCGAGCCAGCCTCCGATTTCATGACGCTGGTGTGTCGACGGAAGGCGACAGTTCACGATACTCCGCCAGTCTCCCTGCTCATCAAGACCTGCGCGATGGAAGCGGCCACCCTTGAGCGCCAAGTGCGCCACCTTGTGACGCAGTTGGAAGGTCCGCGGGTATTCTGCGAGCGGGTGCTCGTGATCGACTCTCGTTCCGACGGATTCGTGAGGCAGCACACGCTCGCGGACATGGCTGGGATCGTGGGCGAAGCCGAGCGACTGCGTTCCATCGGGCTTATTGACCGCGTGCTGATGAGTCCTGGCCCTGGGCCTGAAGCCCGACGAGTGTTGCGCGATTGGTTCGGAAGCGACAGCACGCACACCCACAGCGTTGCGGGCGCACCGCTTGTCGCGCCGCTATGGGCCTTGGAGCAATGCAGCGGCGAGTACGTTCTCCAGGTTGACTCTGACATTCTGGTTCGGCGCGTCACCCACGCCGATGACTACCTGGGGGACATGATCGAAGCCATGAGCCGGCTGGATCATGCAGTGACGGCGTCACTGAGCGTGATCCACACCCACGCGCATCCGTTCACCCCGGGCGACAACGGCACGCCGTGGCGTGTCGAGGCGCGGGCGTGTCTCTTTCACAAGAGGCGACTACTCCAGGCCCGGCCGTTCCCGAACCCACTGATTCAGGCCGTGCCGTCACTGTCGTGGCATCGCTCGATGGATATAGCCGCACAGGAGGGGCGGATCGCATCGTTGCGAGGTGCTTCGCAGCATACTGGGTTCGTTCACCCTCCGAACGACTTCAAGCGCAGTACGCGCGAGTGGATGCTCGTGCTCGACCTGATCGAGAAGAACTCATGCGTGGCGGCACAGTGTGGAAAGGTCGATCTTGTTGGCGGTCCGCTGGACTGGGTGCCGAGGAACCGAGAGGAGCCCTTCGTACTGGTGATCACGGGGCGCAACGTCCCGCCAGGCCGAATCGCGAGGTGCCTGGCCTCCCTCGCCGCGCAGGGCAGAGACGACTGGGGTGCCGTGATCATCGATGACGGCTCGGACACCCTGTCCCGAGAGTACCTACGGCTCGCGCTAGGGCCGTGGAGGGATCGCTGCACCCTTATCCAGCCCCGCGAGCGTCGGGGGCAGATGGCGAACCTCACGCTGGCCATCCGGCATGTCTGCTCGAACCCGAACAGTGTCATCGTCACGCTAGACCTTGACGACGCGCTGATTGGCCCGGATGTACTGGACCGGGTTGCTGAGGAGTACACACGCGGCAGCGAGGTCACGGTCGGCTCGATGTTGCGGACAGACAAGCATGTCGAGTACGTTGTGAATCTCGACTCGCCACGAACAGCACGGGGCGGCAGCGTCTGGCAGCACCTCCGGACGTTCCGCAAGCACCTGTTCGACGCGATCCCGGATCACGACCTCCGCGTCAAGGGTCGGTACGTCGACATCGCCGTCGATTGGGCCTTCATGTTGCCCATCGTGGAGATGGCTCAGCGGAAGTCGTGGATTCGTGAGCCGATCTATCTCTACGAGCCATCCGGACTCGGCAAGGGCGAGGATCGTGTGAAGCGCGAAGCACAGATCGCCGCGATCGTCGCCAAGCCGCCGCGACCGAGGACGCGATGGAACCTGCACAATGCGCTTGTGCAGGCGGACCAGGTCACGGAATCTGTATGGGGCGAGCAGGGCGGCATCCTGTTCATCAGGCATGGTGAGCGGCCCTCGTTCGCCGGGTTGAGCGCCGAGCAGAAGGACGCCGTTCATTTGACCCAGAACGGCCACGGAGAGGCCGAATCCCTTGGCCGCAGGCTGGGTCGCGGTGTCGTGCTGATGTCGAGCCCGGTCTTGCGAGCCGTGCAGACAGCCAAGGCTGTTGCTCGCGGTGCGGGAAGCGAAGGGCAGTCGCCGACAATGCTCGACTCTCTGGTCGACTTCCGCGTTGCCGACCGGGATGTGTACGAACTCGCGAAGGCTCGTTTGGGGTGGGCGGGTCTCATGCGGGCCTGGATGGACGGCTCGCTCATGCCGGGCGTCCTCGTGCCGTGTGAACAGTTGGTTCAGCGTGCCATACATGACGTCGTCGCAGCCGCACGTGGGACGAACGCTCATCGAGTCGTGGCAGTGACGCATGACTTCTTTGTCATGGCTTTCCTGGCTTCGCTCCGAGGAGTCCGCGCTACGGCAGTTCCGTACCTTGCCGGGGTGTTCGTACAGCATGACGAGGTAGTCATGTGGATGCGCGGGGAGGTGCAATCATGAGTACCACCACACTCGCAATACCGACGCGTCGATCGCCCCTTCATCGGTCGTTTCGTGGACTCCTGCGTGAGGTTGGGTATTCGGCGCGCCACTTCCTCGGATGTTGGCAAGCCCGGCGCATGGAGTTTTGCGGCAAGAGACTGAACCTGGGGTGCGGCAAGTACCTCATTACTGGGTGGATCAACGCGGATCTTCATCGACCTGCCGATGTGGTGTTTGACATTCGTGCCCGCTGGCCTGTTCCCGACGGGCAAGTGATCAGCGTCCGCCTTGAGCACGTCTTGGAGCACGTCGCCTATCCGGACGAGGCTCTGCACGTTCTCGCGGAGTGCTACCGCGTGCTGACTCCGGGTGGCACCGTCCGTGTTGGCGTGCCGGATTCAGAGAAGGCCATTCGTGCCTACGTGGAGGGCGAAGACGCGATGTACTTTCGCATTGCTCGGGAGCGATGGCATCCACCGGAGGTCAGGTTGCCGATCGAGCACTTGAACTACCACTTCCGTGATCGCTTTGGCGAGCACCTATTCGCGTTTGACCGGCAGGCGTTGTCGAATCTGCTTTCACGGGCTGGATTTGTCGTCATTCAGCCCGCACCGTTCGATCACACCGTGGACCGAGAGGATCGCGAGGATGGCACGCTCCGACTCTCGGGAACAAAGCCGTCGCATCAGGAGGCCAATCAATGAACTCCGATACCCGCCGCAAGGTGGTCGCCGTGGTTGGCGATGCCGTCGTCCCAACAGGATCACCAAAGGACGTGCTCGCCGAGGAGATCGGACGTGCCCTCGTAGACGCGGGATTCCGCGTGATGACAGGTGGCCTGGGCGGCGTCATGGAATCTGCGTGCCGTGGGGCGAAGTCGTCGGACCGATACGCACCTGGCGACACCATCGGAGTGTTGCCCGGGCATGATCCGACCGAGGCCAATCCCCACGTCGACATCGTCATTCCGTCCGGTCTCGATCACGTCCGCAACTCGGTGGTGGCCCATGCGGATGCGTTGGTCGCAATCGGCGGCGGCGCTGGCACGATGTCGGAGATGTGCCTCGCGTGGATATACAAGAGGCTGATCATCGCTGTTCGCGTGGAAGGCTGGAGCGGTCGGGTTGCCGATCAACGAATCGACGAACGCGTGCGCTATGCGGATGTGCCCGAAGACCGTGTCTACGGTGCTGGTGGCACGTCAGACGTCATCGGGCTTCTCTCCGAACGGATTGACAGGTACACAGGCCAGCACCACGGCGTGCGCCGGCGCGATCCTGGTGAATAGCAGCCCGCGAGACCGTATATGACGCCGCTTGCCTCACCCGCTCACGTACCGTAGCGAGCACGCGACATGCTCATCCGTGGTTTCGATCGGACTCCCCCCGCCACGATCGGAACCGTTTGCGTAGATGGTGGTTGACGCCCCGCTGGCGGGCGGCCCGACCCCATCGCTGACCCGCCCCCTGGGCGGGCCAACGCACGGATGCGCCCATGCCGATCGACCCCGACGAGGGGGCCGAGCGCGATGACCTCGCGCGCGCCCACCCGCTCACTCCGAGCCAGCGACTCGCGACGATCGCCGAGATCCTCGCCGCGGGCGTTGGCCGCCGGCGCGACGATTCCCGCCGCATGGGCGAGTTCGTGCCGCATCGAGAAAGAGAGGAGGATGGACTTGAACCATCGGGACCGGCTCGCCTTGATCGTCCGCTCCAAGGCGATTGACGCCTTGCGAACCGGAGAGTCCCGATGATGCCACACCCTTCTCCCCCACCAGATGATCCCGCCGCGGCCGTCCGAGCCCTCGCCAAGCTCACCGTTGCCGAGCTCAGGCAGCGCTACGCCGAGGTCTTCGGCGAGCCGACGCGGTCGAACCACAAGCAGCACCTGGTGAAGCGGATCGTCTGGCGGATGCAGGCGCTCCGCGAGGGCGGGCTCACGGAGCGTGCCCGCCGCCGGGCGCTCGAACTGGCCGACGACGCCGAGATTCGCCTGAGCGCCCCGAGGGCGGCCCGCGGACTCGGGACGACGGTCGCGGCGGCGTTTGAGGCCGGGCGATCCTCGTCGTTTCCGAAACCCGGGGCGGTGATCCGGCGCGAGTACAAGGGGCGACCGGTCGTCGTGCGAGTGCTGCCGCGGGGGTTCGAGTACGAGGGTGAGGTGTACCGCTCGCTCACGGCCATCGCCCGGAAGATCACCGGCGCGCACTGGAACGGGGTGAGCTTCTTCGGCCTGCCGTCGGCACGCGGGAAGAAGGCGACGGAGGTTGACGCATGACCAAGCGAGCGGACGCCAAGCCGAAAACGCAGGTGCGCTGCGCGATCTACACCCGCAAGAGCACCGAGGAGGGGCTCGAGCAGGAGTTCAACTCGCTCGATGCTCAGCGCGAGAGCGCCGAGGCGTACATCGCTAGCCAGAAGGGGGAGGGCTGGGTCGCGCTCCCCGACCGCTACGACGACGGGGGCTTTACCGGCGGCAACATGGAGCGCCCCGCCGTGAAGCGGCTGATGGCGGACATCGAAGCGGGCAGGGTGGACTGCGTGGTGGTCTACAAGGTGGATCGGCTGAGCCGCTCGCTCATCGACTTCGCCCGCATGATGGAGGTCTTCGAGCGGAAGAAGATCTCGTTCGTCTCGGTGACGCAGCAGTTCAACACCACGCAGTCGATGGGGCGGCTCACGCTGAACATCCTGCTCTCGTTCGCGCAGTTCGAGCGCGAGATCATCTCGGAGCGCACCCGGGACAAGATCGCGGCGGCGCGGCGAAAGGGCAAGTGGTCCGGCGGGCGGTCGATCCTCGGGTATGACGTGGACCCGGTGACCAAGAAGCTCGTGGTGAATCGCGACGAGGCGGACCTGGTCCGCGAGATGTTCCGGATGTACCTCGCCAAGGGGTCGCTGCTGGACGTGTGCCGCGAACTCAATCGCCGGGGCATGAGGACCAAGGTCGTGAAGACCCGCAAAGGCCACACCTACGGCGGGCGCGAGTGGGACAAGGCGGCGGTGCTGAAGGTCCTGGCCAACGTCCTGTACCGCGGCCGCGTGCGGTACAAAGCCGAGACGTACCCCGGCGAGCACGAGGAGATCGTGCCGGACGACCTGTGGACGAAGGTCCACCAGCGGCTCCGAGCGAACGGACGCTCCGGCGGCATGCACGTCCGCAACAAGTACGGCGCGCTGCTGAAGGGGCTGATCCACTGCGGGCCGTGCGGGCTGACGATGGGGCACACTACGTCGATCAAGGGCGGCTCGCGGGTGTACCGCTACTACGTCTGCTACAAGGCCCAGAAGCAGGGATGGGATTCGTGCCCGTGCCGCTCGCTGCCCGCGGAGCAGATCGAGGGCTTCGTGGTCGAACAGATCAAGCGGATCGGGAGGGACCCGGAGTTGCTGTCGCTCACGCTGGCCAAGTGCCGCGAGCAGACGGCGGCGCAGCGCCTGGCGGCCGAGGGAGAACTGGCGGGCGTCGAGCGCGAACTGGCTCGTCTCCACTCGGACCTTGGCCTCACGGCGGGCGACGCCGCCCGGGACGCTCACGCTGCGGCGCGGCTGGCGGACCTGCACGAGAAGGTGCGCGGGGCCGAGGAACGGGCGGCCACGCTGCGACGTGCGGTCGAGGAAGCGAGCGCGGACGGGATCACGAAGTTGGAAGTGGACGCGGCGCTCGGCGAGTTTGACGGCGTCTGGTCGAGCCTCTCTCCCAAGGAGCAAGCACGCCTGATGCGGATGCTCGTCCAGCGCGTGGACTACGACGCGACGAAGGGGTCGATCTCGATCACGTTCCACCCGCTGGGGCTGCGGTCGATCGGCCAGCGCGGGCACGAGGAGGAAGCGGCATGAACGACGGCGTCACCATCGACTTCAAGGTCCACGTCACCACCGGCCAGTTCGGGTCGCGCGTCCTTCATGCGGGGGAGCGTGCAGCGCCGCCGGAGGTGCCCTCGGGGCGGGTGCCGCGCATCTCGAAGTTGATGGCACTGGCGATCCGCTTCGATGACCTCGTGCGGAGCGGCGAGATGGCGGACTTCGCGGACATCGCCGAACTCGGCCAGGTCACCCGGGCGCGCGTGAGCCAGATTGTGAACCTGCTGAACCTCGCGCCGGACATCCAAGAAGCGCTCCTGTTCCTGCCGCTGGTGGCCGGAGAGCACGAGGCGGTCTCCGAGCGTGCGGTTCGGTTCATTGCCGCGGAGCCCGATTGGGCAAGGCAGCGGGCGGCGTGGCGCTCAATCACGGGCGCTACAGCAGGTGCTCGAACTCGCTGAGCCGAGAGACCGTATCCGGGAGGCGTTGTGCGGCGAGCGCGTCGAGGTATTCCTCGACGGACTTCGGCGGGCTCTTCAGCGCTTCCCTGTGCCGCTTCGCCGTCGCGCACACCGGACCCGGCGCGAGATCGATCAGGTGCGAGATGAACTCGTCGGGGTGCTGGGCCTCGATGCCGAATCCCGCGAGGTACGCGTTGGGGAAGTCCTTCAGGTTGTAGGTCACGATCACGTCGGCGCGGGCTCGGATCGCGGCGGCGACGACGTGGCGGTCGTCGGGGTCGGGGAGCGCCAGTCCTTCGATGATCGGCTCGTATCCGACCACAAGGCAGTCTCGGACGTGGGCGTTCATGAGATCCCGCGTCCGGTCGAGTTGGCCGCGCGACAGGTCGGGCCGAACTTCGAGTACCTTGCCCATCCACTCCTCGTGGATGCGGTCGGTCCAGCGTGCGCGGAACAGGTCGGTCAGCGCGAGGCGCATGAGCAAGTCCCGGAGCGGAGCCGGGTACAGCACGCAGGAGTCGTAGAGTGCTGTGAAAGTCGCCATCGCGCCGTCGCATCCTTGCCGGGTGGCCGGCGCATCAATATCCCATGCGGAGTTCCTGCGCCTGCTTCGTCAGCTCGTCGAGGGCCTCGTGGCGCTTGGCGTCCATCGCGTCCTTGTAGCGCATGAGCTCGACGAAGAGCACACGCCGGTGGGTGCCGACCTTTCGGAACTGGAGCTTCCCGGCGTCGAGCTCCTTGACGAGGAACGGCCGCGACACGCCGAGGAGGTCGGCGGCCTGCTGCGTGGTCAGTTCGGCGTGGATGGGCATGAGGGTGACGGCGTTGCCTTCGGCCATCTGCGTGAGCAGGTGGACGAGCAGCTGGACGGCGGCGGCGGGGAGCAGGATGTCGGGGCCGTCGCCGTCGGTAATCCGGACTTGCAGGTCCTGCTTGGTGTACGGCGAGAGCCTCCGGCTGGACTCCCGAGCCAGCCGGACGTCGTGGTCGGTCGGGGCGACCGGACCGATCCGGGGGTGTCGGGGTGGCAGGGCGGTAGTCGACATGGGGGTGGTCCTCTCCTACTGGACAGTGTATCGTCTATCTGCAATAATCGCAACCAGTGAAATCTACGAAACCCGACCGGGATCGGTTCGGTCGTGGCGGAAAAGGCCTTCATCCCCGTTGCAGAACGCTGTTCTCGGCCCTTGAGCAGGCGAAGGAGCACCACATCTCGGGCCGGCAGACCCGAGCGACCCCAGGAGTAGAGCGATGGCAGACCCTTTCCGGCCACGGTTCCTGACCCCCCTGATCCTCCGCGACATCGGCAAGCCGGGACTGTTCCGCGCATTGGAGCCGTACCTCGAGTGGTTTGCCGCCCAGGGCCTGAAGATCCGACGCGAGCAGGACCTCGATGACGAGGCGTTGGATCGCCTCTCGCTCGTCGTCATGGCGGGGACGAGCTTGCCGCCGGGTCTGCCCGAGATGCTTGTGCTTCTGGGCGACGTCTCCAGGCCGGAGATGCACGATCGCCTCGTCGCCCTCGCCGGGCGCGCGAAACTCAAGGCGGACCCGAAGGACCCGACCGCCGACCTCGCGGTTCGCATCTTCCTGAAGGCACGCAACCTTCTCGAGGATCTCCATGTCGAACTCGCCTCGCTGCGGCCACGGAGGATCTGCCGCTACCTCGCGGTGAAGAAGGCGATCCCCGCGGTGCCGAAGGACTGGAAGAAGCGGTGCACGCTGGTCGAGAAGAGTCTCATCCGAGACTTTGACAAGCGGCTGCGTAGCACCGCCACAAGAGTGCATCCGTTTCCCGAAGATGGCGGCTTCCGGCTGATGATCCGGCGAGGAGACACGATCCGGAGCCAGGCAGTGATCGGCGACGACAACGAGTCGCGAAGACTGGTGCTGCGGCCGGAGTTGTACGACGTCGTCCGCTACGACACGCGCCACGGCGATCTGCTGGTGAACGCTCGCGCGCAGGCCGACGTGCGGGCGTACTGCCACTACATCGGCTTGCACATCTTCGGTAACCAGGCCCTGTTCGACACTTTTGAGCCGCCACCGCGGTACACGCTCGAGCCGATCCGGGCGATCGGCGAAGCCGTTCTTGACCGGGGCGCGTTCGAAGAGATCGAAGAAGTGAGCCTGGTCACGCTCGACCTCGTGCATCCGGAGCTCGACCATGTCGAGGTGCGCCTGGGACCGGACGACGTGTTCACCGCGCTTCAACTTGTTGGGAATCGCATCGACGACTCGGCGGTGATGAAGCGGGCCAAGTTCGGCTTCAAACTCGCCGGCGAAAAGCGCACGAGGTCGGTGGTCATCGAACCGCCTATCAAGGCGACCTACGAGCACGACGATGCGTCCGAGGTCATCGAGCTGTTCCTGGAGGAGCGGAGACTCCTCCTGCCGCGAACGGAGTCACTGAATGCCGCCGCCCAGACGCTCTTTGCTGTGTCTTGAACGCTACTGCCTGGTCGGCGCGCCGCTGGCGGACTGGCGTCGTGAGGCCGGCGACGGCTTCGCCGTGGTTCAGCCGCTGCTGCGTGACACGAATCGTTTGGCGCGTCGATGGTCGCGCCCGGGCCGACCCGCCATGCGAATCGTTGAGCACGCCGACGGGCGGGCGGTGGCCGTGTGCGATGAGGAGATGGATGGACCGATCGAGTTGTCGCACGCGGACCGAGTGCTGCGCAGGCCATGCGAGAAGCGGCTGCGATCCCACCTGTGCCGCGTGCTGGGGCTGCATGAGACTCGTGAACCAACGGCGTCGCTCCCGGGCGTGCTCTTGATCGGTGACTGGCGACCGGAGCCTGCGGTGAGCATACAGGCGTCGATCGCCGTGGCCAGTTCCTGCGACGATCTGGGTCGGCTGATCCTCGACGTGCGGCTTAAGGCACATCGCCCCGCGATTGTCGCAACGTTCACACGACAGCATTGGTCTTCGCGGCACGAGTCGGCGCTGGCCGATAGCCAAGTCGTACTGGTGCCGCTTGAAGACGTGCTCGACGAACGTGACGGCGCATGGCATCGCCATCCCGCATGGGAGGCATACGTGCAGCAAGCGATTCCTCGCACCTCGTCGGCATCGCCGCCGATTGACCTCGAGGAGCTCAAGGCGCAGGTGCGACGCCTCAAGCCGATGGAGCGGGAGGCGATTGTCGCGCTGGCGGAGAAGGGCCTGGTGCGTCCCAACTCGGGCCGGCTTCCGGGACAAGCCCTGCTCGCAAAGTGGGCGGGTAACTACGACGCCGACGCGACGTTCAAGGCCGCGATGTCGAATCTGGTGAAGATGGGTCTGCTTGACAACGCTCGCCACCACGGGACACGGGGCGGCTACTTCCTCACGCCGCGCGGCCTGGAGGCGTCGAAACTGATCGACCAGTCATGACTAGTCAGGACTGATCCGACGCCGCAAAGGCGCGAGACTCCCGCCAGTTGATCACTGGCTTGCCCGCGGGGGCACATGGAGTCTCGCGATGACCTGCCACTCGCTCATTCCCGACGCTCGCGGGCGCTCGCCCCCGCCTCGTCCTGATCGCGCGTAGCGCGAACGGCGGTCGCTCCACGCGACCTGCCTCGGGCGAACCCGCCCATCACAACACCGCCGCGTCCGAACCACTTCGGAACCGCGGCGATCACCCGACCCGACATCCCACCGGACATCACTCAACGCGGCCCGACGCCTCGGCGCGGTGGCTGCGCGCAGAAACAGAAGGACAAGCAAATGGACATGGACCGCATCACGATCGAGTTTGCCTGGAAGGTCATCCACAGCGAGGTCGCGCAGTACCGCCAGCGCGGCGTTATCCGCGTCTCGGACGAGGAGGACGTCGCCAGCGCTGTGATGGTGCATCTCGTCGAAGTATGGGGCCGCTACGACCCGAGCCGCGGACCGGTCGAGGCCTACATCAACCAGGTCGTCTCGACGCGGCTGGTGTCGGTGCTTCGGGAGCGACGGTCCCGGAAGCGGCACGGGCGTGCTGTTTCACTCGGCTGCCGGGGCGAGGAGCCCGCCGACCCGGCGTGGTCGCACGACCGGTGGCGACGCCTCATCGATCTGAGGCTGGACCTGGAATCGGCGCGTCGTCGCCTGAGCCCCAAGCAACGCAGCGTCTGCGACCAACTCCTGCGCGACCTGCTCACGCACGCGGCGAAGGAGATGGGAATCCCGCGACGCACGCTGCGCGACAACGTCGCCAAGATCCGTGCCATCTTCCGCGACGCCGGCCTGGAGGAGTACTTCTGAATCGCACGCCACGGCGAGCGCGGTTCGCGTAGATGGACCCCGGAGAACTGCCATGACCAACACCGAAGCCCGATCGGGCCGGCTCGTGTACCGGCTCGCGTTCCAGATCCCCGTGGACATGCAGGCCGTCGAGGAGACGCTCCTGCTGGCGATCCTGGCGGTCGGCTGCCTGTACGGCGAGGCGGCCGTCCGGCTCGACGCGGGGTACGCCATCGACGCCGACGAACGCGTCGTCGTGATCGACGCGAGCACCGAGACCGGCCGCGCGGTCGCGCGTGTGTTCATCGGCTTCTGCACGCGGGAGTTCGGCGACGACACGTTCAGCGTGGCTCGCACCGACGGACCGCTGCCAAAGAGGCCGTCCGCCGCGGCCCGCCACCCGTGCGAGTCGGCCGCGTGAACGCCCGCCCCTCCGCCGCCGCTCTTCCGCTGGTTCGCCTCGGCCAGGGCGACTTCGTCCGCGAGATCTGGCCGCACGACCTCGACTCCACGCACCACAAGGAAGCACCCATGAGCACACTGATTCAGCAGGTCCAGAAGGGACGAAGGCCCAAGCCCCGGCGCGTGCTGCTGTACGGCACGCAGGGCATCGGAAAGTCCACGTTCGGCGCAATGGCCGAGTCGCCGATCTTCGTCCCCACCGAGGACGGGCTGGGCGACATCGACTGCGAGTCCTTTCCGCTGGCCCAGAGTCTCGGGCAGGTGATGGCCTCGCTCGAGGCGCTCTACACGAGCGAGCACCCGTACAAGACCGTCGTCATCGACTCGCTGGACTGGCTGGAGCGACTCATCTGGGCCGAGGTGTGCTCGGACAGGAGTGTTGAGTCCATCGAGGACGTGGGCTACGCGAAGGGGTACACCTACGCGATCGACAAGTGGCGGCAGGTGCTCGGGGCGCTGGACGCGCTCCGCAGCGACCGCGGCATGGGCGTGATCCTCATCGCGCACGCCAAGATCGAGAAGTTCGACAACCCCGAGACCGAGCCGTACGACCGGTACTCGCCCCGCCTGCACAAGCTCGCCAGCGCGCTGGTTCAGGAGTGGTGCGACGAGGTCCTGTTCGCCACTTACCGCGTGCACACGCGGAAGGTGGACGAGGGGTTCAACAAGGCCAAGCACCAGGGGATCGGAACTGGCGAGCGGATCATCCGCACCGTCGAGCGCCCCGCCCACGTCGCCAAGAACCGCATCGGCCTGCCCGACGAGTTCCCCCTCGACTACCGCGTCTTCGCGGCGCTGGTCCGCGGCGAGGACCCGTTCGCCGCCGCGCCGAGCACACCGAGTACACCGACCCCGCAGGCCGCCGAGGCGGCCGGGTCCGAAGCACAAGCACCAGAAGGAGACTGACGCATGGCCAGCCTGAACGGATTCAACGCCAACGAAGTCGATCCCAACGTCGCGTTCGAGCCGCTGTCCCCCGGCGAGTACCTCGCCGTCGTGGTGGCGTCGGAGATGAAGCCCACCAAGAACGGCGCGGGCGAGTACCTGCAGTTGGAGCTGGAGGTCATCGACGGGCCGCACAAGGGCCGGAAGGTGTGGGACCGGCTGATGCTCAAGCACAGCAACTCGCAGACGGTGGCGATCGCCAAGGGCACGCTCTCGGCGCTGTGCCGCGCGGTGGGGGTGCTGGTGCCCAGGGATAGCAGCGAACTGCACAACCTGCCGGTCGTGGTGAAGGTCGCCTGCAAGAAGCGCGACGACACGGGCGAGGTCGGCAATGTCGTGAAGGGCTACGGGAAGAAGGGCGCGAGCGCCGCCGCTCCGGCGCGGGCGGCGGCACCCGTCGGCCCGGGGAGCACGCCGCCGTGGAAGCGGACCTGAGGCGTTCTGGAGATGTGCAGGGCCGGCGCGATGAAGCGAAGCGCACGTGACATAGGGGTCCGGCCTCAAACCCACGCCCCCGAAAGCGCTCGTGGCTACCTCGCGATGAGGACTCCAGAACCCGGCCTCGGCCAGCGGACACGCTCGCCGAGGTTCTTGCACGCACGACCAGCAAGGAGGCTGCATGATCCGCCTGGAGTTGCCCTGGCCGCCGAGCGTCAACCACTACTACCGGCGGGTCGGCAACGCGACGCTGATCAGCAAAGAGGGCCGAAGGTACCGGAAGCGCGTCGCGAGTGATGTTCTGCTCGCGCGTTCGCCGCGAGTCGAGGGGCGTCTGTCGGTGCGGATCGTCGCCTCGCCGCCGGACCAGCGAAGGCGCGACCTGGACAACCTGCAGAAGGCGCTCCTCGACGCGCTGCAGCACGCGGGCGTCTACTGCGACGACAGCCAGATCGATCGAATCACGGTTGAACGCGGAGGTGTGATCCCGGGCGGTCGCGTGAACGTCGAGATCCTGGAGATCTAAAGCGGTGCAACTGCGACCCTATCAAGCCGACGCGGTGGAGTCGATCTACCACCACCTGCGGACCCGCGACGACAACCCCGTCGCCGTGCTCCCGACCGGATCGGGCAAGACGCCGCTGATCGCGACGATATGCCGCGACGCCGTCGCGCACTGGAACGGCCGCGTCGTCATTCTCGCCCATGTCAAGGAACTCCTCGAGCAGACAGCCGAGAAGCTGAGGCTCCTCGCCCCCGACCTGCCCGTGGGCATCTACTCCGCGGGACTCAAGCGGCGGGACATCGGCTATGCGGCCACCGTCGCGGGCATCCAGAGCATCTGGAAGAAGGCGTGCGACCTGGGACCCGTCGACCTGATCATCATCGACGAGGCGCACATGGTCCCCGCCGAGGACGACGGGATGTACAGGCAGTTCATCGCCGACGCCAGGGCGGTAAACCCGCACGTGCGGATCGTGGGCCTGACGGCGACGCCGTACCGGATGAAGTCGGGCTCGATCTGCGCCCCGCCCCCCCACAACATCCTCAACCACGTCTGCTACGAGGTCGGCGTGCGCGAGCTGATCGTCCAGGGATACCTGTCGCCGCTCAAGACCAAGGCGGGGCGGCAGAAGGTCTCTACCGACGACCTGCATGTTCGCGCGGGTGAGTTCGTCGCCAGCGAGGTCGAGGACCTCATGGACAAGGACGCCCTGGTCGAGGGCGCGTGCGCGGAGATCGTCCAGCACACCGCCGACCGAAGGGCGGTGCTCATCTTCTCGTCGGGCATCCGGCACGGGCAGCACATCGCCGAGTCGCTCAAGGCCAGGCACGGCGTCGAGTGCGGGTTCGTCACCGGCGACACGCCCGACGGCGTGCGGGCGTCCATTCTCGGCCGCTTTCGATCGGGAGACCTCAAGTACCTCTGCAACGTGAACGTGCTGACAACGGGCTTCGACGCCCCGCACATCGACTGCGTCGCGCTCGTGCGGCCGACCATGTCCCCGGGCCTCTACTACCAGATGGTCGGGCGGGGCTTTCGGCTGCACCCCGGCAAGGCCGACTGCCTCGTGCTGGACTTCGGCGGCAACGTGCTGCGGCACGGACCGGTGGACGCGATCCGGGTCGATCAGCCAGGGTCGGGCACGGGCGAGCCGCCGGTCAAGGAGTGCCCGGAGTGCTGCGCGCTCATCGCGGCGGGCTTCCAGGTCTGCCCGGAGTGCGGGCACAGCTTCCCGGAGCCCAACCGCCAGAAGCACGAAGCCTCCGCGGCGACCGAGGGCATCCTGACGGGCCAGACGACGCGGGAGGAACACCGCGTCAGCGAGACCACGTACCACGTGCACATGAAGCGGGGCGATCCTTCCGCGCCGCTGACCATGCGCGTGGAGTACCGCGTCGGCTTCAACCGCTACTTCCGCGAGTGGGTCTGCTTCGACCACACCGGCTACGCGCGGATGAAGGCTGAGGCGTGGTGGCGGGCTCGCTCGGTTGAGCCGGTGCCGTCGAGCACCGAGGAGGCGGTCGAGCTCGCGCGGGCCGGGGCGCTCGCACCGACGCTCTCGATCACCGTCGAGAAGAAGGCTGGCGACCAGTTTGAGCGCGTCACGCGGCACGCGCTCGGCGAGAGGCCGCCCCGGCTGGATGACCCCGATGCGGTGCCCGACCGCGAGCCGGAGCCCGCGGGGACGACGTACGGCATCCCCGACGACGAGATCCCATTCTGATGCCAGAAGCGTCCACGCCCAGCTCGAACGGCACGATCCGATCGCACGCGCAGGCCTGCGTCGCCGCGGGACTGTGCGCGCTGCCGGCGGTGCGGGACGACGAGGGCAAGCGGGTGGCGCTCTCGGCGTGGAAGGTCTACCAGGAGCGCCTGCCGACGGGTGAAGAGCTCCGCGCCTGGTTCGGCCGTCGGCACTCCTCGCTGTGCATCGTCTGCGGCGCGGTCTCCGGCAACCTGGAGATGATCGACTTCGACCTCGGCGGCGAAGCGTTCAGCGCGTGGCGCGGCGCGGTCGATGCGGCGTGCCCGGGGCTTGCGGCGCGGGTGGTCGTCGAGTCCACGCCCTCGGGCGGGCGGCACGTCGTCTACCGGTGCAGCGGGCCGGTCTCGGGGAACACCAAGCTCGCCAGCAGGCGCATCGAGGCCGACGGCCCCGACGAACTGGTGGTCGGGGGCAAGACCCACAAACCGCGCCAGGACAGCGCCGGCCGCTGGCACGTCGTCGTCACGCTCATCGAGACCCGGGGCGAGGGAGGGATGTTCCTTTGCGCGCCGTCGGATGGCTACACCCTGCTCCAGGGCGAGTTGCACGCCCCACCGGTCATCTCGCCCGACGAGCGGGACGTGCTGCTCGGGTGCGCCTGGGCGCTCGACGAGACCCCGCGCGCCGTGCTGGGCGACGGCGTCGTTCCGGGCGCATCTCAGACCGAGCGCCAGCGCCCGGGCGACGACTTCAACGCCCGCGGGGACGTGCGCGAACTCCTGCAGGCGCACGGCTGGCGGCAGGTCCGCGCGGGGGAGAACGAGCACTGGTGCCGACCCGGCAAGGAGCACGGCACGAGCGCGACGCTCAAGGACGGGGTCTTCTACGTCTTCTCGAGCAACGCGCCGCCCTTCGAGCCTCAGAAGGGGTACGCGCCCTTCGCGGTCTACGCCCTGCTTGAGCACAGCGGGGACTGGTCGGCCGCGGCCTCGGCGCTCCGCGCCAAGGGGTACGGCCGCACGGAGCCGGCGGAGGGCGTTGACCTTGAGGGGCTGGTTCGCCAGCCTGAACCCAGGCCCGACGACCCCCTCGAGCCCGCGTTCGTGCTGGCGGTCGATCTGCACGAGCAGTACCCGGCGCTGCGGCCGCCGATCATCAACAAACTGCTCCGCGAGGGCGAGACGATGAACATCATCGCCGCGCCCAAGACGGGCAAGTCGTGGCTCACGCTCGACCTGGCGTTGTCGGTCGCCTCGGGCCGGCCTTGGCTCGGCCGCTACGAGACCACGCCCGGCGAGGTGCTCATCATCGACAACGAGCTGCACCGCGAGACGAGCGCCTCGCGCGTGCCCCAGGTCGCGCGGGCGCGCGGGCTCGACTTCGCGCAGGTGGGCCGGCGCGTGGCGATCGACAATCTGCGCGGGCGCCTGCGCGACATCTTCGCCCTGCGGCCGTACTTCGACCGCCTCGAGCCCGGGCGCTTCCGCCTGATCATCCTCGACGCCTTCTACCGGTTCATGCCGCTGGGGGGCGACGAGAACGACAACGCGACGATGGCGGGCATCTACAACGCCATCGATGCCTACGCCGACCGCCTCGGCTGCTCCTTTGTCCTGATCCACCACAGCACCAAGGGCAACCAGTCCTCCAAGAGCGTGACCGACGTCGGGGCGGGGGCGGGGAGCCAGAGCCGGGCCACCGATTCGCACCTCGTGCTGCGCCCGCACGAGGAGAGCGGGTGCGTCGTGCTCGACGCGGCGGTGCGGTCGTGGGCTCCCATCGATCCGGCGGGCCTGCGGTGGTCGTTCCCGGTGTGGGACTTCGACCCCTCGCTCGACCCGACCCAGCTCAGGCAGGAGCGGCCGAGCAAGCGGAAGGCGGAGAAGCAGGATGAGGCTGACGAAGCGGAAGCGTGGGACGTCGAGCGGTTCGTCGGTGAGTTCATCTCCGCCGAACCTGTCACGCTGCCCGAACTGCGGGAGCGGGCAGCGAGCGTGCCCGGGTTGTCTTGGCGTCGCGTCGGCGACTTCCTGGCGATGGCGGAACGGCGCGGGCTGATCGGGCGCGTCCGTCTGCCAGGCCGCGGCGGGCCGCAGGGGTTCGTCCTGCCGACCGAGGAGGCCCCTTCATGATGCGCGCCAACCGCCCGAACTTCGAGCGCCGAACTTCTCGAAGCGCGTGCGCGCACGCGGTTGAGCGCTCGCGCTTTGGGTTGAACTCGAAGCGCGCGCACCCCCCATACCCCCCGCGGGTGCGCCGCCGGTTGGCGGCGACCCGCGAACCGCAAGCGCGTGCGCGCTTCGAGTTCGCGCTCGAAGTTCGGTGGCATGGTTCCTTCCCGGCGGATTCTGCGCGGACAGGCCGCCGGGAACAGCCGCAAGGGGAGACTGAGTTTGTTTGCCTGTCCGAGCGCAGCGCCGGGGGGCTGGGGTATCGCCCACGTTGGCGCAGGGCGGGACGTGGGCGAACGGGCGGGGGTGGGGCGGGGGTTCCCCGCCCGGCGGCCCCGGACGCGACGTGGGCGAGCGTGGGCGAACCGGTGGCCAACGGGCAGGGAGCCGCGGAGCGGACGGGGGACAAGGACGCGGTGTGGCGGTGCGTGGTCTGGCATGGCGCGCCGGGGTCGGGCACGGCCGGGACTGGCCTGAAAAGACATGCCGAGGGCGAGAGACGCCAGCGCGTCTCTCGTCCATTCACGGATCGAGAACCCCAAGCACGGAGGCATTGGACATGACACCGAACAACGGAACGCCGCAGGTCGAACTGATCGAGATCGAGCACATCCGCGAGTACGAGCGCAACCCGCGTATCGCCAGCGAGGCCGCGATCGAGGCGGTCGCGGCCTCGATCAGGACCTTCGGATTCCGCATCCCGGTGATCATCGACCGGGACTGTGTTCTGGTGTGCGGGCACACTCGGGTGCGAGCCGCCCGCACACTGGGCATGACCCGCGTGCCATGCATCCGCGCCGATGATCTGACGCCGGACCAGGTCAAGGCGCTGCGCATCGCCGACAACAAGGTCGCGTCGCTGACCTCGTGGGACATGGAACTCCTGCCCATCGAGCTCGCCGACCTCAAGGGCGTGGACTTCGACCTGGCTGTGCTCGGCTTCAGCGCCGACGACCTCGCCGCGATCATGGCTCCGGCGGGGAACGAGGGACTCACCGACCCCGACGATGTGCCCGGGCCGCCGGACGCCGCGACGACGGTGCCGGGCGACATCTGGGTGCTGGGCAACCACCGTCTCATGTGCGGCGACAGCGGCAATCCGGAGCATCTGGATCGCCTGCTCGACGGGCAGCCGATCCACCTCGTGAACACCGACCCGCCGTACAACGTGAAGGTCGAGCCCCGTTCAAACAACGCGATCGCCGCGGGCATCACGTCGTTCTCGCGCCGCGAGGACCTGCAGTGCGAGCGCTCGCACAGCGAGCGCGGCAAGAAGGACCGCGAGCGCCTGGCCCGCAAGAACACGCATCACCAGTCGATGGACCTGGCGCGGCACCCCGAGAAGGCTCAGCCGACCACGAAGAAGATGCGAGCCAAGGACCGGCCGCTGGCCAACGACTTCGTCTCCGACGACGAGTTCGACCGGCTGCTCGCGGCGTGGTTCGGCAACATCGCCCGCGTGCTCGTCCCCGGCGGCGGGTTCTACATCTGGGGCGGCTACGCCAACTGCGCCAACTACCCGCCGGTCCTGAAGGCGTGCGAGCTGTACTTCTCGCAGGCAATCATCTGGATCAAGGAGCACCCGGTCCTGACGCGCAAGGACTTCATGGGCAACCACGAGTGGTGCTTCTACGGCTGGAAGGAAGGCGCGGCGCACCGCTTCTTCGGCCCCGCGAACGTGCCAGACACCTGGTCGATCAAGAAGGTCAACCCGCAGAGCATGGTCCACCTCACCGAGAAGCCCGTCGAGCTCGCGCGGCGGGCGATGGAGTACTCCTCGCGCCCCGGCGAGAACGTGCTCGACCTGTTCGGCGGCTCCGGCTCCACGCTCATCGCGGCGGAGATGACCGGTCGGCGCGCGTACCTGATGGAACTCGACGCGCTGTACGCGGATGTCATCGTTGATCGTTGGACCAGGTTCACTGGCAAGGAGGCGATCCGTGTTGATTCTCAAGGAAATGAGGTCGGACGCTGGCGGCCGGCCGCGGCGGCTCGGTAGGGGCGGCAACCGCATGCCCCGCACCTTCTCGATCTGCCCGGTGTGCCTGTGCGTCTACGGGCCGCTGGACCGGCGCTCGCGGCGGTACTGCTCATCCATGTGCAAGGCGGCGGCGCAGCGCACCGGGCGGAGGCGTCTCCGCCGCGCCACGAGCAAGGCGCGGAGCGCGCAGAGCCTGGTGCGGTACCACATCAAGGCGGGCAACCTGGCCAGGCCCGGAGCGTGCGAGGCGTGCGGGACCGCGAGCGGGCGCATCGAGGCGGCGCACTTCGATTACGAGCAGCCGCTGCGCGTCCGCTGGCTGTGCCGCTCGTGCCATGTTCGCTGGGACAGGCGCGAGCCCAAGGGAGGCACGCGCGTCATCGGGCCTCGGGCGATGCTCACGTGTCACCAGCCCGCCCCGACGAGGGAGGAGTCATGCCCATGACACGGAGATCACCCGGCCGCGTGCAGGCGCAGGAACGCCGCGACGGCCGTTTTGTCCTCGCGGCCCTGGGCGACCGCGAGCACGTGGTCCGCCAGCGTGTCGTCATCGATCGCCATGTCGATTCCGTTCAGGTCAAGGAAGACCAACGCCGCCGCGATACCTGTTCGTTTGTTCCCATCAACGAACGGGTGGTTCTGCACGATGTGGAACAGATACGCCGCCGCCATCTCGAACAGGTCACCGTGAAGGTATTTCCCGTCGAACATGGCGCGCGGCGTGTCAACCGCCGAGGTCAGCAGCCCGGGATCGCGAAGATCCGGGCTGCCGCCGTAGCGCTCGATCTGATCCTGGTGGATCTGGAGCACGTCATCGACGCGGAGGAACTCAGGGGCCATCCGCGATCACTCCGCCAGACGCTTGAGCGCCTTGCCGTGCTTGGCGTTGACCTTCGCCAGCGACTTGGCCAGTCGGCCTTCGCGGCTGGCGTCGCTCGCCCGGCTGATCGTGAGCACCTTGCCGTCGGTGCTGACCTCCAACGGGTCGCCCGGCTCGAACTTCAGGAGCTCAAGGATCGGCTTGTCGATGACCAGCGCGTAACTGTTGCCGTGTTTGGTAAGCGTCTTGACCATGCGGGCCTCCTTGGGGCGTTACCACACCGTACATACGAAGTATACACTTCGGCGGTTCGCACGCAAGGCTTGAGTTTCAGATTCTCGCCGCAGAAACGCCCCGGTAATGGGCCGGGGCGGGAGCATTCTCGGACTGACGCTGGGGGGTCAGTTCGCCCTGCCCGCGACGAATACGCCGCGTTCATGCTTCTTGAAGCGGGCCTTGTCGCCCTTGGCCGCGATCTCGCGGATGATGGCGGCGTAGAGCGTGGCCTCGGGGGTCTTGCCGCCGGGCGAGCGCCACAGGCCCTTGGCTTCCATCGCGGCGATCATCTCCTTGGCCCGCATCGGCACCTCGCTGGCGGCGAGCACCTGGGCCGCGGCGTCGAGGGCGCTGACGCGCTTGGGCTTCTTCTCGCCTGCGGACTTCGCGGGCTTCGGCTTCGTCGCCTTGGCAGCCTTCCGCTCCGTCGCCGGCTTGGCGCTCTTGGCGTTCTTCGCCGCGGGGCTCGACCAAGTGGCGTCGGGCTTGCGCTTGGGGATGCGCTTGCCGCCGGGGCCGACGGCCCGCTTCATCGCGGGGCTGGCGTCCGGGGCGGGGTTGAGGACCGCCGGGCCGAAGACCGTGACGGCCGCCCGTTCGGCGAGGCGGTTGGCCTCCTCGCGCGTCGGCGGGGTCTTGTCGTCGGGCGTCGCGGTTGCCTTCGCGTCCTTGCGGGCCTTCCACGCCGCGCTCATCTCGCGCTGGACCTTGCCCATGTTCTTGATCGTTCCCTTGCGTGCCATGTCGGACTCCTTCTTCTCGGTGCGATTGCCCGCCGCACGCTGCGGCGGGTCGTGGGGGGAAGCGGGGTCGTCGCGGTCTCCCGCGACGCCGCGCCGCGCGGCCGGGGGTCACTCGGCATCGCGCAGGAACTCCTCGATGCGTTCGCGTTCCATCCCGCTGGTGAATGCGACGAGGTCGATCAGGTCGCCGCGGACCTTCCCGAGGTTGCCGGGCAGGCCCCAGTTGCGCGGGTCGTCCTTGGCGCGCTCGTCGTGCTTGTCGAGTTCCATCTGAAGGACGTCGAGCAGGCGGGCGATGTCGTTGCGGCGTGCGGCGTAGGTCTCGGCGGCGGTTGGTTCTGGCTTGACGGTCTTGGGGGTGCGCTTCGTCATGGTCGTGCTCCTTGGGGTTCGGGGTGCTTGTGGTCTCCGGTAAACACCGAAGCCCGCGTGTCGCGGGCTTCAGGTCGTCGGGTCGGTTGGGAGTTCGGGGTTTCGCGGTCCCGCCGGGGCCTCGCGTCCCGTCGCTTCCCGGGCCGCGTCGGTTCGTCCCTGGCGGTAGCCCGCGTGCATCCCCTCGCGGTAGCCGCTCTCGAAGGCGTGGCGGACGAGGTCGCGGATCGACCAGACCGGGATCTCGTGGATGTCGAGGCTGTCGCGCTTGCGCGTCTCCAGCGTCTCGAGCAGCAGTTCGACCTTGGCCCATTCCATCTCGGCGTCGAGGGCCTTTTGCTTCGTGATGGCGTCGATGTTCGTGCGCTTGGTGCTCATGGCGGCGTCCTTTCAGCGGCTCGTGGGGGCGGTCGTGATGGAGGCGAGGAGGGCGGCGACGGCGTAGGCGACGTTGAGCACCGCCGCGGTGGTGCGGACCTCGTCCGGCGTGCCGAGGCGGAAGGACGCGCCCGAGACGGTGACCTCCCACACCGACCCGTAGGCGACGTGGGCGTTGATGCTGATCGGGCTGCCGCCGGGCGTGGGCAGGTCGATGCTGACGTCCGGGTTCGCCGTCACGCTGTGCGCGACCTTGGCGAAGCCGAAGGGCGTGGTGTTGGCGAGCGCCCGCAGCGCGGGCATCATCGCTTCGAGGTCGGCCTTGGTCGGGATGGTGTTCTTCGTGCTCATCGGTGCGTTCTCCTTCGCGGGGTTCGGCCCCGCGTTGTGACACATGAAGCCGTGGGTTCCCGCGAACAGCAAGGCGATTCGGCGAGGATTCGCCGAGAATCTGCCGGTTGTGGGAAACTACGCGAAACATGTCGCCCCGTGGCGGGGGAAGTGGGGCCGGGAGGTCCGGGATGACTCCCGAACACGCGCCTAGTTCCGGCCCCTCCCCCGCCGCACAGGGAATGTCCCGGCTGAACCCGGCCGCGCTCCCCGTGCCGGACGCCGCGCGCGTGCTCACGCGTTTGGGCGGAAAGGCGGTGACGGAGGACATGCTGCTCGCGGACATCGACGCGGGCGCGCCCACGAACGCCGACGGCACGCTGAACCTCGTGCACTACGCCGCGTGGCTGGTGAAGGAGATGGCGGCTTCTGGAGGTGGTGGTGGCGATTGACCCGCGCCAACTCAGGCCCGGCGAACTCGCGCGGCTGCTGAACAGCACGCCGCTGGGCGAGGTGATCAGCGAGCGTCAGCTCCACCGCCATCGCACGCGCGCGGGGTTCCGCGTCGCGGCCGATGGCGATCGTGGGGGTGCGGGCAAGGTCGATCTGTTCCGCTACGTCGCGTGGCTGGTGACGACGCGCCACGAGGCACTGGCGGAAGCGGCCCGCGAGCCCGAGGGGCTCACGGGTTACGAGGCGATGAAGGAGCGGGCGCGGCAGCGCAACGCCATGCTCTCGCTCTCCGGGCGCGACATCGGCGACCTGCCCGACGTGGCGGACCCCGCTCGGCGCGCTCGGGCAGCGAAGGACTTCCGGTACTTCTGCGAGACGTACTTCCCGCAGACGTTCCACCTCAAGTGGTCCGACGACCACCTGAAGGTCATCGCCAAGATCGAGCAGGCGGTGCTCGAAGGCGGTCTGTTTGCGATGGCGATGCCGCGCGGCTCGGGCAAGACCAGCCTGTGCGAAACCGCCTGCCTCTGGGCGCTGGTGTACGGGCACTGCGAGTTCGTGGCGCTCGTCGGCTCCGACGAAGAGCACGCGGCGGGGATGCTCGAGTCGATCAAGGCGGAACTGGAGAACAGCGAGATCCTCGGGGCCGACTTCCCGGAGGTCTGCCACCCGATCCGGTCGCTGGAGGGCATCCACCAGCGGGCCTCGGGGCAGTTGTACCAGCGGAAGCAGACGCACATCGGCTGGACCGCGCGAGAGATCGTGTTGCCCACCATCCCCGGCTCCGCGGCGTCGGGGTCCATCATCCGCGTCGCCGGGATCACCGGGCGCATCCGTGGCATGAAGCACAAGCGCGTCGATGGCGTGAGCGTCCGACCGTCGCTGGTGCTCATCGACGATCCGCAGACCGACGAGAGCGCCCGCTCGCCCTCGCAGTGCGCCAACCGCGAGCGCATCCTCGCCGGGGCGATCCTGGGGCTGGCGGGGCCGGGCAAGAAGATCGCCGGCCTCATGACGCTGACGGTCGTTCGCCCCGACGACCTGGCAGACCGCATCCTCGACCGCGAGAAGCACCCGCAGTGGCAGGGCGAACGGACGAAGATGGTGTATGCCTTCCCCGCGCGGGACGCGCTGTGGCAGCGGTACGCGGAGGTGCGGGCCGAGGGGCTGCGCAGCGACCGGGGTATCAAGGCCGCCACGGAGTTCTACAGGCAGCACCGGACCGCGATGGACGAGGGCGCGGTGGTCGCGTGGCCGGAGCGGTTCAACCACGACGAACTCTCGGCGCTCCAGCATGCGATGAACCTGAAACTCCAGAACGAGGCGGCGTTCTTCGCGGAATACCAGAACGAGCCGCTGCCGGAGGTTCAGGCGGCGGACGACCTGCTCACCGCCGACCAGATCGCGGCGAAGGTGAGCGGGCACCACCGCGGGCAGGTGCCCCTTGGCTGCACGCGCCTGACGATGTTCGTGGACGTGCAGGGCAAGGCCCTGTTCTACTTGGTCGCTGCGTGGGAGGACGACTTCACCGGGTATGTTATCGACTACGGCACGGAGCCGGACCAGAAGCACCCCCACGGGTACTTCACGCTCCGCGATCTGCGGCGGACGCTGGCGACGGCCGCGCCCCGGGCCGGGGTCGAAGGGGCGATCTACGCCGGCCTGGAGCGGCTGATCACCGCGACGGTGGCCCGCGAGTGGCGGCGCGACGACGGCGCGATGGTGCGCATCGACCGCTGCCTGATCGACGCCAACTGGGGTTCGTCCACGGACGTGGTCTATCTGTTCTGCCGCCAGAGTTCGCACGCGGGCGTGCTGATGCCAAGCCACGGGCGGTATGTCGGGGCCAGCAGCATCCCGTTCTCCGACTACAAGCGCAAGCGCGGCGAGCGAATCGGCCTGAACTGGCGCGTGCCCGTGGTGACCGGCAAGCGCGCCGTGCGGCACATCGTCTTCGACACGAACTACTGGAAATCGTTCGTGCACGCCCGCCTGGCGGTGCCGATGGGCGACCCCGGCTGCCTGTCCCTGTTCGGGAGCAAGCCCGAGCCGCACCGGCTCATCGCCGAGCACCTGACCAGCGAGTACCGCGTCAAGACCGAGGGGCGGGGACGCACGGTGGACGAGTGGAAACTCCGCGTCGACGGGCTCGACAACCACTGGCTCGACTGCCTTGTCGGCGCGGCCGTCGCGGCGTCGATGCACGGGGCGGTGCTCTTCGGGACTGATGCACACGCCGAGCGGCGGCCGCGGCTGCGACTCTCCTCGCTCCAAGGAGGTCGTCGCTAATGCCGCGTGTGAAACGCCAGCCCGAGTCGAACAGTGGTCAACAGGTCGGCCTGGTGTGCCGCGGTTGCGGGTGCCAGCACTTTCGCGTCGTGTACGTCAAGCACCGTCCGGGCGGGATTGTGCTGCGTCGTCGCGAGTGCCGGCACTGCGGCCGCCGGGTCATGACGCGCGAAGTCCAGGTGTGAGGTCGATCTATCGACCATTCTGCGTCGCGCGCACGCCACGGCGCGGAGCGATTGCGTAGATGGCTCCCGAACGCGGCGCTGCGCCGCACACGGGAGCAGTCATGCCCGATCCAGACCCCAACCTCGAGCAGGCCATCCGCGACAACGCGGCGCAGCCCGCGAAGGCGTCGGTGGACGGCCAGTCCGTCGAGCAGCACCCGCTGAAGGACCAGATCGAGGCCGACCGCTACCTCGCGTCCAAGGACGCCGCGAGGAAGCCCGGCCTCGGCGTCAAGTTCGCCAAGCTCGTTCCTCCCGGCTCTGTTTGACCACTACGCGCCCATGCTCAAAGCCATCGCCAACATCATGAGCCGGGCCGGTCGCGGGACGCGAGCGATTTCTCCCTCCACGACGGTGTCGCGTGCTCCGCATGGAGGCGGTTCACGCGGCGGCCGTCGTGTGGTCGTCGCCAAGTTCGACTCAGCGCAGACTACGCCCGACAACCGCAGGCACTGGGCCGCGGCCGACGGTCTCTCGCCCAACGCGGCGGTCAGCCCTGAGGTCCGGCGCATCCTCCGCAACCGCGCCCGCTACGAGGTCGCCAACAACTCCTACGCCAAGGGCATCGTCCTCACGCTCGCCAACGACACGATCGGCACCGGCCCGCGGCTGCAGATGCTCACCGACGACGCCGCGGCCAACCGGCGCGTCGAGGAACTCTTCGAGTCCTGGGCCGAGGCGATCGACCTGCCCGGCAAGCTCCGCACCATGCGGCTCGCGCGTGCCGAGAGCGGCGAGGCATTCGGCCTGCTGGTCAGCAGCCCGGGGATCGACTCTACGGTCAAGCTCGACCTGCGCCTCATCGAGCCCGAGCAGGTCGCCACACCGTGGCGCGTGGGGATGCGGGTCCCCGACAACGAGGTCGATGGCGTCGTGCTCGACGAGCACGGCCTCCCCGTGGCCTACCGCGTGCTGCGCCATCACCCCGGCGACACCGGGGGATGGGTGGGCGGAGCAGGCGGGGGGGGCGATCCCGCGGCGTTCGACACGCTCCCGGCGAGCAGTGTGCTGCACTACTTCCGGCCCGATCGGCCGGGGCAGATGCGAGGCATCCCGGACATCACGCCCGCGCTGCCGCTGTTCGCGCAGTTGCGGCGGTACACGCTCGCTGTCATCGCCGCCGCCGAGACCGCCGCGGACTTCGCCGCCGTGCTCTACACCGACGCCCCCGCCAACGGCGAAGCCGATCCGCTCGAGCCGATGGACGAGGTCGAGCTCGAGAAGCGCATGGCCACCGTGCTCCCCGGCGGCTGGAAGCTCGGGCAGGTCCACGCCGAGCAGCCGACCACGAGCTACGCCGAGTTCAAGCGTGAGATCTTGAACGAGATCGCCCGCTGCCTGAACATGCCCTTCAACGTCGCGGCGGGGAACTCCTCGGGGTACAACTACGCCAGCGGCCGCCTCGACCACCAGACGTATTTCAAGAGCCTGCGCGTCGACCAGCACCACCTGCGCCTGGCGGTCCTTGACCGCCTGCTCAAGGCCTGGCTCGACGAAGCCGCGCTCGTTGAGGGTCTGCTCCCGCAGTCCATGCGGGTGCGTAACGCAGCCATGCCGCACACCTGGTTCTGGGATGGCGTCGAGCACGTCGATCCCGCCAAGGAAGCCACGGCCCAGGCCACCCGCCTGGCCAACCACACCACCACGCTCGCCGCCGAGTTCGCCCGCCAAGGGCGCGACTGGGAGGACGAGCTCCGTCAGCGGGCCAAGGAACTCGCGCTCATGGCCGAGCTCGGGCTCCCGCTCACCACGACCGCACAGCAGGAGTCCGCGCCGAGGCGCAACGAGGAACAGGAGACTGAATCCCATGCCGTCTGACACCATCGTGTTCAACGACCATCCGCTCGTGATCCGCGCCCACAAGGCCGCCGACACCGACGCGCCCTCGCACAAGAGCCTCTCGCTGACGGCGCAAGCGGAGTTCGAGTTCATCGCCGCTTCGGGCAATGAGGCCGGTGGCGGCACCGCGCTCCCGAGGTTCCGGATGGTCGCGTACACCGGCGGCCCGATGAAGGTCGCCGGGTGGCGGCACCCGGTCGTCATCGACCTGGCGGGCCTGGCGATCCCCTCGCAGTCCCGCCCGATCCGCTTCGGGCACGACGCGGCCGCGGGCGTCGGGCACACCAGCGTCGTCGCCGTCGAGGATGGCAAGCTCGTCGCCTCGGGCATGATCTCCCGCGACACGCACGCGGCCAAGGAGGTCGTGGCCTCGGCGCGCAACGGCTTCCCCTGGCAGGCGTCGGTGGGCGCGAGCGTCGAGGCGTTCGAGTTCCTCCGCGAGAACCAGTCTGCCACGGTCAACGGCCGCGAAGTGCAGGGGCCGCTGAACATCGTCCGCCGCGCCACGCTGGGCGAGATCAGTTTCGTGGACCTCGGGGCCGACGGCGGGACGACCGCGAGCATCGCGGCCTCGGGCGAGGCCGGCGCTGCGCCCCCCACGCAGCCCACGGCCCCCACGCCCCCGACGCCCCCCACACCTGCCACGCCCCCGGTGAACGGTGCCGAGACCGCCGATCCCGTCCGTGATCTGCGTGCCCAGATGGCCGCGGAGACGGACCGGATCGCGGCGATCCGCCGTCTGTGCGCTGGCGCGCACGCGGCCATCGAATCACAGGCGATTCGTGAGGGGTGGGACGCCACTCGCACGGAGTTGGAGGTGCTGCGCGCCAGCCGTCCCAAGGCTCCCGCGGGTCCGGCGATCCACGCGCACGGCCAGGCCGGGGTCACGCAGAAGGTGCTGGAGGCTGCGTGCATTCTCTCGGGCCGCCTGGAGAACCCGGAGCAGCACTGCAACGAGCGTGACCTCGAGGCCGCGAGCCGCGCCTTCGGCCGCACGATGGGGCTGCAGGAACTGCTCCTGCACGCCGCGTGGGCCAACGGCTACTCGGGCCGCACCTTCCGCGACTGGCACGGCGTGATGGATGCGGCCTTCGGGCGTCCCGGAGCCGACGTGCAAGCCTCCATCGGCAACAGCACGATCAGCATCGCGGGCATCCTCTCCAACGTCGCCAACAAGTTCCTGCTGGAGGGGTTCTTCAGCGTCGAGCGCGTCTGGCGGAACATCTGCGCCGTGCGCAGCGTCACCGACTTCAAGACCGTCACCAGCTACCGCCTCACCGGCAACGACGGGTACGAGAAGGTCGCCCCGGGCGGCGAGATCAAGCACGGCACGCTCGGCGAAGAGTCGTACTCCAACAAGGCCGAGACGTACGCCTTGATGCTGTCGATCGACCGCACCGACATCATCAACGACGACCTGGGCGCGATCACGACCGTCCCCCGCAAGCTCGGCTCGGGCTCGGGCAAGACCATCAACGAGGTCTTCTGGGCCGCGTTCATGGCCAACAGCGGGTTCTTCACCGTCGGCAACAAGAACTTCATCTCCGGCGCGGACACGGCGCTTGGGATCGATGGCCTGACCAAGGCCGAGGTCACGTTCATGGACCAGGTGGACTCCGACGGCAAGCCCATCGGTGTGCTGCCGTCCATCCTGCTCGTCCCCACGGCCCTTTCGGCAATGGGCAGCCAGCTCTTCAAGAGCCTGGAACTGCGCGACAACACGGCCAACGCGCGGTACCCGGTCACCAACCCGCACCAGGGCAAGTTCCGCGTCGAGGTCAGCCGCTACCTGGGCAACCCCAAGTTCACCGGCAACTCGACGAAGGCGTGGTACCTGCTGGCGGACGCGAGCGACCTGCCCGTCGTCGAGATGGCGTTCCTCAACGGGCAAGAGTCCCCGACCATCGAGACGGCCGAGCAGAACTTCAACCGCCTGGGCATCCAGATGCGCGGCTACCACGACTTCGGCGTGGCGCTGCAGGACCCGCGCGGCGGCGTCAAGAGCAAGGGCGAGGCGTAACCCGCCATGGGCGACGTCATCGAGGGCGGCGGCGAGATCGAACCAGGTGGAGGGGGCGAGCCGGGCGAGCCCGGCTCCGGAGGATCACAGATGTCCACGACGAAGTTCGTACAGGAAGGCGCGGCGATCGACTACACCCCCGGGGCCGACATCCCCGCGGGCACCGTCGTCGTGCAGGGCGACCTTGTCGGCACCACGCGCGTCGACCTCAAGGCCAATCAGCTCGGCTCGCTGGCGGTGCAGGGGGTCTTCGACTTCCCCAAGGCCGCGGGCGCGGGCACGGCGTTCACCGTCGGCACGCTGGCGTACTGGGATGCGGTCGCCAAGGTCGCCACCAAGACCGCCGCCGGCAACAAGGTGATCGGCAAGGCGGTGCGCGCCGCGGCCGATGCCGACATCACGGTGCGCATCCGCATGTCGCAGTAACCCCGGCGAGAGGAGGGCGGCATGGGTGACCTGCTCGAACAGGGCGCGGCGTTCCTCGACGACCAGCGGCATCGGCACATGAGCCGCGCGGTGGTCTACAGGCGCGGCGCGGAGGAGAAGGAGGTGCAGGCCACCATCGGCCGCACGGAGTTCGAGCAGGCCGATGAGGCGGGGTTGATCCACCGCGTGGAATCGCGGGACTTCCTGATCCGCGCGGCGGACCTGGACCTGGGCGCGGGACCGATCACGCCGCGAGCGGGCGACCAGGTGCGGGAGCGGGTCGGCGGCGTGGGGGGGCATGTGCTGGTGTACGAGGTCAACGCACCCGGCGGGCAGCCGCCCTGGCGATTCAGCGATCCCTACCGGCGGGTCATGCGGGTTCACACCAAGTTCGTGGGCACGGAGGCGTGATGACGGGACCAAACGGACAGAACGGCACCAACGGCGGCAAGGCGTCGCTTCGCGTCCAGTGGGCGGGGATCATCGTCACGATCCTGCTCGCGGCGGGCGCGATGACCGTCCAGTGGGGCGTGGTGACCGCCAAGCTCCAGCAGGTGGAGAAGCGCCTGGACGAACTGATCGTCGAGGCCCGCGCCCTGCGCACCGAGTACCAGGCGATCGAGCGTCGCGTGTCGTACCTCGAAGGTCGGCTCAACGGAAGGGGTGGCCAGTGAGCACCATCGCCGCCATCGCCGACGCGGTCGCCGCGCACATCAACGCCGGGACGTACTCGCGCCCGGTGAGCGCCGAGCGGATGTACCAGCCCGCCTTCACGCTGGAGGACCTCAAGGACCTGCGCGTGTCGGTGGTGCCGCGGACGGTCGGCATCTCCGCCGCCAGCCGCGACAGCAGCACCTTCGAGTGCGTCATCGACGTGGGCGTGCAGCAGAAGTTGCCGGCGGAGGCCGAGCAGGCCGAGATTGACGCCCTGCTCGATCTCGTCGAAGAGATCGCCGACCGGCTGCGGCTGACGAGACTGCCCGGTGCGCCCGAGGCCGCGTGGGTTGGGCTGGCCCACGAGCCCGTCGTGTCGAGCGAGTCGCTGGAGCAGCATCGGGTGTTCACGAGCGTCCTGAGCGTCACGTACCGGGTGCGGAGGTAGGAGGCAGAGGCCGTGCGGAACTTCATCGCGCTCAAGATCGACCTGGACACGGACTATGTGGCCCTCTCGACGCCGCCGCTGGTGGCGACGTGCACGCTGACGTTCGCGCACACGAACACGCAGGACGCCACGCTCAAGGGGACCGACGGCAAGGAACTGCTGATCCCGCCGGGCGCGCAGTACCGCCTGGAGCGCGTGGACCTGTCGCGGATCGAGGTCAAGAGCAAGGCGGGCGAGTGCGTGTACGTGGTCGGGCACGGCGGATGAGCAAGGGGCAAGGAGCAGGCAATGGCGATCAAACTGGGCATGGAGGCGGTCCTCAAGTACAAGGTCGGCGGGCAGGCCGGCGGCGGCGCATGGACGGCGATGGGCAACACCCGCGACGTGACGCTCAACCTCGAAGCGGGTGAGGCGGACGTGACCACCCGCGCCAACGCGGGCTGGCGCGCCACTGTCGGCACGCTCAAGGAGGCGAGCGTCGAGTTCGAGATGGTGTGGGATACCGGCGACGCCGGGTTCACCGCCATCAAGAACGCCTTCTTCAACAACGCCGTGATCGGGCTGCAGGTTCTCGACGGGACCAGCGGCCAGGGCCTTCAGGCGGACTTCTCCATCACCAACTTCTCGCGCAGCGAGGCGCTCGAAGAGGCCATCACCGTCTCGGTCACGGCGAAGGTGACGTACTCGACGACGGCGCCTTCATGGATCGGCGGGTAACACGACACCCCACGCACGTCACGGAGGAATCACAGATGCGGACGTTCACGGACAACGCGGGCAGGCAGTGGCAGGTCGAGATCAACGTCGCGGCCCTCAAGCGCGTGCGAGGGCTGGTGCGCGTGGACCTCATGCAGCCCATCGAGGGCACGGGCGGCCTGCTCGAACGCCTGGTGCGCGACCCGGTGCTGCTGTGCGACGTGGTCTACGCGCTGTGCAAGCCCGAGGCGGACACGCGCGGCGTCAGCGACGAGGACTTCGGCCGGGCGATGGCGGGCGACGCCATCGAGCACGCCACCGCCGCGGTGCTGGAGGAACTCGTGTCTTTCTGCCCGAGCCCGAGGGACCGGGCCAACCTCGGGCGGGTGCTCCAGGCCACGCGGGAGGTGATGGACAAGGCGCGGGACCTGGCGACGCGGCGGATCGATCACCTGATCCAGAGCGGGGAAC
>Ga0226835_1000565_pt1 | contig 36406 bp, 22 predicted proteins | sample LAC_MetaG_1_FD_163627 | JGI IMG/M metagenome (GOLD analysis project Ga0226835, IMG submission 163627) | Anaerobic ammonium oxidizing microbial communities from anammox membrane bioreactor (MBR) in UC Berkley, California, United States -... | ecosystem: Engineered > Bioreactor > Anaerobic >...
TGTGAGAAATTGTGTCGCTTTCAAGAACCGGCTCGCCCAGACCGCCCTTCCCCCCCCGCACAGAGCGGTCGGGAAGGGAAAAAACACTCAATCAACAGATTGTCTCACCTTCTAGGGGAGCAGTATATCTGTCACCATACGGCCATCCCTACGGGATTGTGGGAAAAGCCGGGACTTCTGTCACCATACGGCCATCCCTACGGGATTGTGGAGAAGGCCAGGATTCTGTCACCATACGGCCATCCCTACGGGATTGTGGGAAAAGCCGGGACTTCTGTCACCATACGGCCATCCCTACGGGATTGTGGAGAAGGCCAGGATTCTGTCACCATACGGCCATCCCTAAGGGATTGTGGAATGAGCTGGATGCCTGTCCCCAGTCCCGTAGGGAGGGGTTTGTCGTTGCACCAACTAGCAGCCACCCCGATACAGTCCCGTAGGGACGATCTTATGGTTGCACCAACCCGGCAATACACCCGCTACAGTCCCGTAGGGACGATCTTATGGTTGCACCAACCGGCAATACACCCGCCACAGTCCCGTAGGGACGATCTTATGGTTGCACGGCAATACACCCGCTATAGTCCCGTAGGGACGGACTTATGGTTGCATGAATCAGCAGCACATCACGCCACAGTCCCGTAGGGACGATCTTATGGTTGCATGCCCTGGCAAACACTCCCGCAAAGTCCCATCGGGAGGCCTAATCAGGGAAAAATACAACAAATTGCATCTGTGGGGCAACCAATGGCCACCCGGGAAATATAGAAAATCCGCCTCCGAATGACAACTCCTGACCGGGAACAGCACCCTAGAGACCCAGGTCCACAGGTCTCGAGGCGAAAAGACCCACACTCCATGTTTCACTGCAATCGAACGCACTCCCGAAATCGTAATGGTCCCCTGCAAGACGGACAAGCCCGTACACACTCCATGTCCATGCTTCCGACGAGTTGATCACACCCAATCGGCCGACCAGCTTTCCATCGTGATCCTGGTATCCTTTGCGCCCATACATTTCAACAAAGATGTCCAGCCACTCGTTCAGGGAATGTATGGAGGCGATCGCCGCGCTGAAGACATCATCCTGAGACCCTGCGGTCTGTGGATCCCCAATGATCGAAAACCCCGCCATCCCGCGCAGTTCATGGCGCCCAAAGCTCCTCGACACGATGATCTGGGTGTGATAGTCCATCTGGTTGTTGCCGAGCTTTCCGGGGTTGTACCGCGTACTGGGGAGCTTGATTCCCGTCCGAAACGCGAGTCCCGTCTGACCCTTCACCGCCCCGATGAGGTTGATCTTCGTCCAGATAAAAAGATCGCCCCAATCGAAACGTGATGAACCGTCGCCATACCCGGCCAGCAGTCCCCCCCTCCATATCACGTCGAAATTCACGTTCTCAGAAACACCACCTCGAATCGATCCGCCCAGGAATCGGACGAGCGTTGCGGGGATCCCGTCGGATGGACTCACGTCTCGTGTCAGATACTCAATGCCGAGTCCGATGCGGATCGTTCCTTTTCCCATCGTGGAAGGACTCTCCGTGAAAAAGACGGGATTCTGGGCGCAGACATTTGTCGCTGCCAGGGCCAAAGCCAGCCCAGCAAACAGTGTCCTCCTCATAGCCTCCTCCGTGTTGTCGTATCCCCCGGTCAAGCGGCGTTACGTGGACATTCCGAGAGCCGACATAAGAAACGAGAGCACAAACGCCTGCTCCCGGAATGCGTCATATCTCCCGGAGGCTCCCCCATGCCCCGCTCCCATGTTCGTCTTGAGAAGAAGAAGCGAATTATCCTTCTTCAGCGTCCGGAGCTTTGCCACGTACTTTGCCGGCTCCCAGTACATGACCTGGCTGTCGTTAAACGATGTTGTCACGACAATGTCCGGATATCGCCCGGGCTTGAGGTTCGTGTACGGGCAGTACTCCCGGATGTATGCGTACTCGTCGGGCTTCTTCGGGTTCCCCCATTCGAGAAACTCACCCACAGTCAGAGGAAGCGACTCATCGAGCATGGTATTGATGACATCGACAAACGGAACAGCCAGATGCGCCGCCTTAAAGAGGTCAGGCCTCATATTGAGAACCGCTCCAATGAGAAGGCCGCCGGCGCTTCCCCCCTGAATCGCCAGCCGGTCGGCCGACGTATAGCCATTGGTGATCAGATGTTCTGCACAGGCAATGAAGTCGGTAAAGGTATTCTTCTTTTTCATCATCCTCCCATCCTCACGCCACTGTTCACCGAGGTCACCACCCCCCCGAATGTGCGCCAGTGCGTAGATCCCGCCGCGATCCAGAAAACTTAATCTCGGAATCGAAAAGCCTACTGGAATTGAAATCCCGTAGGATCCATATCCATAGAGAAGAAGCGGATTCCGGCCGTTTCTCAGCACTCCCTTTCGGTGTACAATGGAGATGGGAACCATGACGCCATCAGGAGCCTTTGCCCAGATCCGGTCTGAGACGTACAACGAAGGATCATAGCCGCCCAACACTTCCGTCTGCTTCAACAATGTTCCCGCACGGGTCTCCATGTCATATTCAAAAACCGAGGGAGGCGTGATGAATGACTGGTACGAATACCGGAAGGCCTGGACATCATATTCCGGATTCACGGAGGGCGATACAGAATAGACGGGCTCAGGGAAGCCGATGTCGTGTGTCTTCCCTGTTCTGAAATCGGTTACCCGCAACCTGACCAGGCTTTCGTGCCTCTCCGTCACGACGGCAAAATTTCGAAACAGAGCAATATCCTCGATTTTTACCTCGTGCCTGTGAGGAACGAATTCCTCCCATGTTTCAAAAGGCCGCGCGGGGTTGTCGGTCGTCACAATGCGAAAATTCTTCGCGTTCTTATTTGTGCGAACGTAGAACCGGCCTTCCCGGTGATCGAGGTCATACTCGTGTCCCTCTTCCCGGGGACGAAACATCATCAGCGGGGATCGGGGCTCATCAGCTGCGACTGTATGAGCTTCGTTAGTGATCGCGCTGGCAGACATCATGATCACGTATTTCCGGTCACTCGAACGATAGACCCATATCCTGTAAAGCTCGTTTTTCTCTTCGAACAACAATTCGTCATCCCGCACATCCGTGCCCAGCGTATGCCTGTACAGCCGATACGGACGTTTCGCGTGGTCTTCCTTCACATAGTAAATCGTCCTGTTGTCTGCAGCCCAGGCGACGGAACTGACCTGACCAACCGAATCCTTCAGAATCTCCCCGGTTTCCATGTTCTTGATATGAAGTTGATACTGACGAAAACCGGTGGTGTCGGTCGAATAGGCAAGGAGCGTTCCGTCATCGCTCACCCGGAAAACACCCAGGGCGAGAAACGCATGTCCTTTGGCCATTTCGTTAAGATCCAAGAGCACGTTTTCCTTCGCATCAAGATTTCCGCGCTTACGGCAATGGATCGGATATTGCATACCCTCTTCGATCCGAGTATAGTACCAATAACCTCCAAGCTTGTAAGGAACACTCAAGTCGGTTTGCTTCGTCCTCCTCAGAATCTCCTGATATATGGTTTCCTGAAAGGATTCCACCGGCTTCATGATTTCTTCGGTGTAGGCATTCTCTGCATTCAGATACTCCACAACGGCGGGATTCTGTTTCTCCCTCAGCCAGGCGTAATCATCCACGAGGGTCTCACCGTGAAGAACCGTTGTCTTGGGGTTCCTCGGTGCGAGAGGAGGAGTGATCTTCGATGTTTGGCTCAGCAATGATTGAACAGTCATAAGGACGGCAAGAAAAGCAAGGGATTTCATGGTCGGACGCCTCTCCGGCGGTCTATTCCAGTTGGATGGCACTCATCATCGGAGAATCTGCCGCAGGGAATCGAGATTCGCATCTGTTCTTGCAGGAACCACGCCGAGCAGATGAGCCAACAGTGAGTACACGTGAACATTCTGAAAAGGCGGAACCACTTCTCCGCTCTTGAATGCCGGACCGCGGGCAAGGAACAATGCGCGCATCGACGGAGTCGCATTGTCGTAGCCATGATTTCCGCCATGGTCCGACCGTCGCCAGGGATCGAATCGTCTCGATGCGATGGTCCACCCTTCATCCGCCACCAGTGTGATGGGGGCAACCCTCCTGTGCATACGATACTGCCACCGCTCGGGAATCCCGTCTTTCTTATAGGCCTTCATGTTTGGGTGGACTCCGGAGACCGCCCTGAAGACCGGTTCCACCTGACCGGAATCCGCCCACACGGAGACAATGGGTCCCCAATCAACCGTTCGCACCGAATCGAGTCCGATATAGTCATCCAACCAGATCGTCCTGTTCCTGTGTGTCGCCGCCATGCCGTGATCAGAAACGACGAGGATGTTCGTGCGATCGAGGAGATCCCTGGCCTCAAGGCCTTCAAGGAGCAGGCCCAAAGCCTCATCAACGCTCCGGACTGCCGTATCCACCGCGGCAAAGTCCGGTCCATATTCGTGCCCGGCGTGATCAACGTCCTCAAAGTATAAGGTAATGAGCGTTGGACGTCGGTCTTCGGGTTCATCCAGCCATTTCAGCACTTTTTTTACGCGTTGGGGGTAGGGAATGGAACCGTCGTAACGCAGCCAGTATGACGGCATCTTTCCGCCTATGGGGGCCTCTGAACCGGGCCAAAAGAACGTTGCCGCGATCAGCCCCTGGTTTTCCGCCGTTACCCAGATTGGCTCGCCTCCCCACCACCTGGGGTTGGTTACCTCCTCCCGCTTTCGCATGGTGAACATCGCATCGAAGACGGGGTCATACATAGAGTTCGCAATGATGCCATGGTGACCTGGATGCAGTCCGGTCACAATGGAATAGTGATTGGGAAAGGTCTTTGTCGGAAAGACGGGAATCATCCATTCGGCTCGCACGCCTTCAGAAGCCAGACGACGTAGATTGGGACAAGTCGTGTGCTCGAGATAGTCGAATCGGAACCCGTCGATGGAGATCAGGATGACCGCCGGCCGCGAGCGATCTGCCTGCCATGCCCGGAGGAAATTCGGGAGGACAAGGATGAGCAGAAGAATGGCCAACCGGAAGTGTCGATTCATCATCGTCTCGTCGTCCTCCTGATCATGGCACGGAGACTCCGGTTCATCACGGCTTCAACGTCCAGGCCTTTGCTTCGACTCCGGCATCGAGCAGGGCTACGACATCCTCGAGCTGAACTGTTCCATAGTACCACGAACCTGCGGCAAGAGCCTCGGCACGAACGGCCTTGTAGATATCATAGTAACTGCGTCGGCCGTCGATGAAGTTGATCACTTCCGATCGCATGAGCCCATGCAGTCGTCCGCCGGCCCGGAAGCCCATCTTCTGCCTGTTGGCAAAGTACTCGGCCAGGTTCGATGCATTCACGGGAATCTTCCTGGCGGCGGCCTGTTCCGCAGGGGTCAACTTCACTGAAGGGGCATTCTTTCCCCATACCTGGCGATAGAGAATTTTCAGATCGTCGAGCATGAGCGATTCCCGTTCCTTGGTACGCACGATGAATCGGTCGATGGTTTCCAGGGCTTTCCGGTCATTGCCTGCAAGGACACGCACGGAGATCAACGCCCGAACCTCCCGGGCCACGCCCTGCTCCACGAGGTTGACCGCATCGCTCCATCCATCCTCGGCCGCGTGGATCAGCTCGGTTCCCACCCTCACGTCGTTCGCCAGGCGGCGCAATCCCTGAGCATAGGTCTCTGACGCGAAGAGCGGCACGTCCCTTGGCCCGGCTGAGGAGAGCCTGTACGCCATGGCGCCAATGATGAAGTTATTCCGCTGAAGCTGTGTTTGATCAATCTGAAACAGGTCATCATGCGACGAATGGATGTAGTCGTCGTCCCAGTTGATCATTGCCACGGCCGGAATGCCAATGGGGCCGTCGAGAAATGTGATGTGATCCGAAGAGCCAAAGTAGGGCACGAACCGCGCGCTATAGTTCTGCCGTGATCCCCGGGTGGAGAAGATGGGGCGTGTGAAGGGGCGCGGAAGGCCTCCCTGACGGCTTGCAGCAAGGAAGGCGTTGTTGGTGAGAATGACGTAAGTGCCGATGCTTTCGAACAGGGCATCGAGATAGGATGTGCGCGAATGCGGCGCAAAGATCAGGTGCTGCACCCTGCTCCCCATGGCCTGATTTGCGCCGGTCATATCCTGATGAAGGTTGACGAGAATCTTCTTTGGCTCTTCCGGAAAGTCCTGCCAGAATCGGTACTCGGAGTAGATTTCATCCACCCACCAGAACCTGAGGGACCGTTCCGGGCGCGGCATCTTCCCTTCTTTGATAAGCTTGTTGAACGTCCGGGCAAGCTCAAGCAGATTGCCACATCCGCTGCCGTCGTCGTTGGCGGAACCCTGTTCTTCCTGCAGGTGCGCCGTGAGGACGATTTGCTGGTTCGGGTATTTCGATCCCCGAATCCACCCCTCTACAAACCCCGTCCTTCCGGGAGCCGTGCCAATCTCTGTATCAACGGCGGCTTTCAGAACGATCCTCCCACCTTTCGCCTTTTTACCTGACGCCAGAATATTCACTTCAGCGTCGCTTTCAAGAATATCCTTCAGGGCCTCCCCCATGCGGGGTGTCAGAACAAAGGCAAAGGATCCTGATTTCCCCTCAGGGGGCGTGATGGGAATCCTGTTCCAACCGATCTGATCGCCTGCATCGACAATGTTCCTCCCCTCGGCGGTCTGGAACGTCACGACTCCGACCGCTCCCTTTTCATAGACGGCATTGAAAAGCGCCGCACCAGGCGGTCCGCTCGTGAGGACGATCTTTCCTTTCACGTCAAGGTCCTTGAGCGCCTCTTTGGATCCATTGCCGATCCAAACAAGCTCTGCAGTCACGTTTGCATCGTGACTGCCGTCAGCCAGATGAGTGGCGTGATCCCCAATGTCGGCCAGTTTCACTTCGGCCGGCTCGACCATCCAGAGTTCGGCCGAACGTGCCGTGTAATTCGGGCCATTCATCGGCTGTTCGACAAACCGCACATCCTCCAATCCGGCTTCCCGCGCCGCCTCCATGACGTACTCCGCTGCCTTGAAGTACCCCTCCATCCCGGAATTCCGGTGCCAGCGCGTGAGTACGCGGATATGCTCGTATGCCCGGTCCCCGGAAATCTCGTTGGTGAGCATGCGGATTTCATTGTCGTTGAGGAACGGCGTCGTCTGTGAAAAGGCCGCCGGCACAGCAAGCAGAAGCGCGGCCGTCACCGTCCCTGTCATCAAGAACGATCTCATCGTCAAGCCTCCTTTGTGATTGGAAATCATTTAAGTCCCGTGTGCTCGTCGATCCAATCCAGAACTGTTTGGTACCAGAGCTCGGCGTTTGCGGGCTTCATCACCCAGTGCCCCTCGTCCGGAAAATACAGCATTTTCGACTTCACGCCCTGGCGCTGGAGAGCTGTGAACAGTTGGAAACCTTCGCTGACGTCGACCCGATAATCGAGTTGACCGTGAATGACAAGAACCGGTGTTTTGAAATTCGCCGCCTTCTTGAGGGGGGACCATCGGTCATACAAGTCGGGATTCTGGTACGGCGTCCCCCCGAATTCCCATTCAGGGAACCATAATTCTTCCGTCGTCCCGTACATGCTCCAGGGATTGAACACTCCGTCATGGCTCACGAAACAGGTGAAGCGCGTGGTGGATCCCGCCATCCAGTTCATCATGTAGCCCCCGTAGGAGGCTCCGGCCGCCGCGACACGGGCTCCATCGACGAAAGGAAATTTTCCGAGGGCTGCGTCCAGGCCGGCCATGAGATCATCATACACTTTGCCACCCCAGTCACGGGTAATTTCGTCAGTAAAAGTCTGCCCGTAGCCCGTGCTTCCTCGCGGATTGACCATGAGAACGACGTATCCGCGCGATGCAAACATCTGTGCGCTCCAGCGATAATGAAACTGGTCGCCCCACTGTCCCTGCGGACCGCCATGGACCAGATACACCAGGGGATATTTCTTCCCGGACTGGAATCCCGGAGGTCTGACAATCCATCCGTGCACATCCGTTCCTCCCGCGCCCTTGAACCAGTAGTCCTCCTTCGGATTCATATCCAGCGTGGACACAATCGCATCGTTCATTCCCGTCAGCCGCCGGACATTCCGGCCGTTGGCATCGGACCGGTAGAGCTCAGCCGGTTGGTTGATGGTCTCTTTGATAAAAACGAGGGTTGAGCCGTCGGGCGTAACGCGAACCGACCCGTAGTATCCCCCGGTGAGAATCGTATCAATCTTTTTCCGCGATACCCACACCCGAAAAACCGTCTTATTGCCTTTGTCATCCGCGGTGATGTACAGCGATTTTGAATCCGGAGCCCAGATGACGTCGTCGACGCTGTAATCGAAATCGTCGGTCAGCGATCTGTGCCGGCCGGTCTTTCGGTCGATCAGGACGAGCCGGCGGCGGTCTGCCTCAAAACCGGCCCTCTCCATCCTGCGATATGCCAGATACGCTCCGTCAGGCGAGTAGAGGGGCTGGCTGTCGTTGGCGGGATTGTCCGTCATCCGCTTTACTGTTCCGCCTTCAACCGGGACGGTGAAAATATCGTTGTTCGTGCTGATGGCAATGTTGGGATCCATGTTCCGCGTGAACGCCAGCTCCCTGCCGTCCGGGGAGAAGTCGTAATCCCAGCGCCCGCCGAGATCGATCGGCGGCGTATCGTAGTCACCCGGTGTCATATCGTTTGCCTGACCTCCCACCGACGACATCACAAACACATGGCTTCGCTTGCCATCCTTCCAGGTATTCCAGATCCTGTAGGGCAGTCTGTCGAAAACCTTCGCCTTGACTTTGCTCGCCGAACGCTCCTCCTCGCGTTGCTTGTTGCAATCGTCCGTGGGACAGTCGGGATAGACCTCTGATGCAAACGCAATCAGTTTTCCATCCCGCGACAGAACGATTCCCGAAGCACCGGTGGAGAGAACAGAGAGCTTCTTTGCATCACCCCCGCCGGCCGGCATGCTCCATACCTGGGATTCTCCATCTCTCGTGGAAACGAACACGAGTGAGGATCCGTCCGGCATCCATCGGGGGCTATGGTTGGCTTTGGGAGCGGTCGTCAGTTGCTCGACGGGGCCTCCGTCCACCGGAACCCGGTACAACGCGCTGGAAGAGTTGTTCGCCACCTTATCGTATCGCGTCCCGACAAACACCACAGTCTTCCCATCGGGGGATATCTGGGGATCGGCGATGCGAATCATCCCGATCAGGTCGTCAAACGTGATCGGCCGTTTCTGCTGGGCGGCCAGCGTGCCGGCCGCGATCATCATAACCAATACTGCGGCTTTGCGTTTCATGACTTTTTCCTTTCAGCCTGCGGTCAGGCCCGTCCCCCCGCCGTTCTCCTCGTGGTAGGCGATAGTGTGAATAATGGCGCGGAATCGTTCGGGCATTGCCTCAAAGGCATGATCCCAGCAGAGGCTGTTCGAAAGAAACCAGCTCGCCAGGATGTTGCCGTCGTCATTCCGCCACCGGTCCCAGAAACCATCCCCCGGCCTTTCAATCTTCCAAAAAAACTTCTTTCCGCACTTTTTGCATGCAGTTTCTTTCACGTACGCCATGGGCTTCCTTCCGCTGATGAATTCAATCGACAAACATACCGAAAATTCCCCACTTGTGGCAACCTCTTTTCACACCCAGCCCCGAAGCTTGCATGCTTCCGCTACACGCGCTACGGCCACGACCATGGCTCCAAGCCGCGGATGCACCTTCTTCTCCTGAACTGCTTCATGAACGGCGCGGGAGCCCGCTGTAATCTTCGCATCCAGCCGCTCGTGGACAACCGTTTCATCCCAGAAGTACGAATACTGGTCCTGAACCATTTCAAAATAGGAGACCGTTACGCCGCCGGCGCTCGCGAGAATGTCCGGAATGACGTGAATGCCCTTCTTGTAGAGGATGAGGTCCGCTTCCGGCGTTGTTGGCCCATTGGCCAGTTCACAGACAATCCGGGCCTTGACATCGTGAGCGTTCGACTCGTTGATTGCATTCTCGAGAGCCGCGGGATAGAGAACATCCACATCGAGCTTCAGCACGTCGTCCCGGGGAATCATTTTTCCTCCGGAGAATCCTTCGAGGGATCCTTTGGTGAGCTTATAGGTGACCAGCTCCTTCGGGTCCATCCCCCTGGGATTGTACAGACCGGTTCGGGAATCACACACTGCCACCAGAGTACCGCCTCCAAGGATTTCGGCATGGAGCAGGGCGGCCCTCTGCCCCGCGTTTCCAAAACCCTGGATGGCATAGGTCCCGCGCGGATCCACGCCCCGGTGTGCACAGGCTTCCCGGACGCTGATCACGCCCCCCCGCGCGGTGGCATCCCGGCGTCCCTCGGTGCCTCCGATTTGCCTCGGCTTGTCGGTGAGCACGCCCGGCTCATGAATCCCATGGATCGTTTCGTATTCATCCATCATCCACGCCATCGTCTGGGGATTTGTATAGACATCCGGAGCGGGAACGTCCTTCGCGATGCCGATCGAGTGGGCGATTGCGCGGATGTACCCGCGTGCGATCTGTTCCAACTCCCTCTCCGACAACACTCTTGGATTGCACACGACTCCTCCCTTGGCGCCACCGAGAGGAAGGTCAATCACGGCGGTCTTCCAGGTCATCCAACCGGCCAGCGCACGGATCGTATCGACGGTTTCATCCGGATGAAAACGAATTCCACCTTTGGCCGGGCCGCGCGCAAAATTATGCTGGATCCGATACCCGTGAAAGATCTGTACCTCGCCCGAGTCCAGCCTGACGGGGATGGTAACCTTGAATTCCCTCTGCGGCCACAGCAAGAGTTCTGTTGTGGACTTGTCCAGATTCAGCAATCTGGCAGCTTCCAGGACCTGTTGCTGCTGGACCTGAAATGAATTATACGTTCCCATGAGGTTTATCCTTTGAAGGCGGCGGTGAAGGAGGACGCTGAGTCTCGCGCACATCCAGGAGAATCCTGTACCAGCAACGCCGGCACACGAGGGCGTGATCAACACTCAGCAAGACCTGCTCCCACGGGCTCAGTGGATTCCCGCAGTGGGGGCAGGACTCCGGCACTTTCTTAGGCTGGTCGGGTTTCAGTGACATGGCCGGGCTTCAGAATGATCCCTTTGTTTTCATGTCCATTCATTTTGATTACGAGCGGCTGGTCAAACCTGAGATGCCGCACAAACCGCTTTGATTCCGCCGCGTCGCGGGTTCGCAGCCATTCCCAATCAACAAAATCGCCGTTCCCCGATACGGTGAAGTAACCGACCATGAACGAGGTGATGTTCTGGAAGAAATGTGAACCCTGGGAGGGGGCAACATCCAGGTCCTTGAATCCCGCTTCGACGATGACACGTGCTCCCGAAATGTGTTCCCACTTCACGGGAATCCCCAGCCAGGGATCCAGCGTCCCCCAGCGTCCCACACCGATCAGAACATATGGACGTCCCTCATCGATGAGCTTCTCGTTGAACTGGGTCACTTCCCGTGCGACTTCCTGTGTCTTTGATCGCTCGAAGCCCTCAAAATCAACCACGACGATGTCTCTCACATCCCGGATCACACCGTGTCCCAGCACATGGCTGCTCCTGCAAACCGCGGCTTCCTTTCCGACCTCCGCGATCGTGAGCTGTTCCGTTTCCCTGCTCAGGACGAGCGGGCGCATCTGCACGAGCGCAAACTCGCGCGGTTTGCCGGGTGGAACCGACATGGTCACGGCAAACTCGATTTCCACCGGGGTGCCCATTCCCCACGTGCCCATGTCCAGCAAGAGCTCGACAATGGCGGGAAGAGGAAACAGATTGTGATTGAGAATGGGGGCGAACGTAACGATGCGCATGCCATCTCTTGCGAGGCCGTCGTACAAAGCGTCGTTCTCGCGCGAGTATGTCGAGCCCGTGTACTGCAGGGTACCATCCTCCTCGGCAATCGCAAGCGGATAGCGCTTCAACAAGGCGTCCCGGGCTTCAGCCGACGCGAGGGGAGACTGCGTCAGTTCCAGCGCGTAAAACTCCGCCTGGTTGCTCCTGAGCGCTTGTGCCGTGGTGGAAAACTGCAGGACATGCCTTGGATAGCGCGGGCAGAACCGTACCGTCACTCCCCCGTCAACGATCGTCTTGCCCAAGCCGTGTGCGACGGACACAATCCCGTCCTGAGGCGTTTGCGGAGGGATGGGGTAGAAATTGTAGGATTTCGCCACTCCCGCAAAGTCCGGATAAAACCGCTGACGATGCTGCGCCCCCACCATGCGCTGGATGATCACCGCCATTTTCTCCTCCTCAAGGCGGTACGAGGTGACCTTGAAATAATCCTTCGCGCCTTTGTAGAAGGTGGAGGCGTAGACTCGCTTGACCGTGGAGACCAGCTCCCGCAGACGGATGATTGGATCAGGGTTGTTATTGGGGATCATGTATGTTTCGTACACCCCGGCAAACGGGTGGTATTGCGAGTCTTCCAGCAGGCTTGACGAACGGACGGCCAGAGGCCCGTTCACAAGATCGAGAAACGCAGCGAGGTTGCCCAGCACTTCCTCGGGAAATTTCGTCGCTTCCAGGAATTTTCGGGCGATTGCATTATCATCGTTCGTCTTGAGCGCGAATTTCCGAAGGTTGTTCTCATCCACAAACTGATCGAAGACCTCCGTGCCAAGAACCACGGCTGGAGGGACCGTGATCTGCACGCCGTCGAACCGCTCGCGGAGCTGATAGTTGTTGATCAGAATATTCACGAATCCCAGTCCCCGTGCCTTCCCGCCAAGTGAGCCGCCGCCGATTCTTGCGAGACTGCTGGCGGGATCAAATGTCTCCTTTGAAAAGTCTGTGATCAGGCCGCGCTGGCGGCGCGTCCGGTACTCGCTCATCGAGTCAATCAGGTCTTTGCGGAGATCTTCGACTGACGGATAGTCGGACACCTTGCGGGGACGCAGTTGGTAGGCAAGCCAGAACTCGGTTCTGGCCTTCAGCCACCTGGAGAAGTGATTGCGCTCAGCATGGTACCGGACGCACTCCTTCGGGACATGCTTCAAGTGTTCTTCGAGCGACCGGAGGTCGGTGGCCCTGGCCACTTCGGTTCCATCCGGCATCCGAAAGATAAAATCCCCGAAGCTGAAATACTGGTTCATGAAGGCTCTCAGCTCGAGCAAAAGCGTCGGAGAGTCCTTGAGCAGGAAAGAGGCGCCCACTTCATGCGCTTCGTACTCGTATTCCGGCGTTGTAGACTGCAGAAGAATAGGGATGTCTGAGTACCGGTCCCTCACCTCCCTCGCGAACGCAAAGCCCGCCCGTTCCTCGGTGACCCCGTTCCTGGGAAAATCGATGTCGGAGATCACGCCCAGAATGTGGTCTTCATACTCCTGGAAATATTTCATGGCCTCCTCGTACGTCTTGCAGAGGAGAATTTTCGGCCGGGCTCTCATACGCAGGTAGCGGTGAGAAAGATTGATACCTTCGAGGATGAGGCGCTGAGATTGGTTGAGGACTTCGGTGTAGATGATGGGAAGAAAGGATGAATAGTACCGAACGTTGTCTTCGATGAGAATGATCGATTGGACGCCGACCATGCGCGTATCATGTTCAACGTTCATACGGTCTTCAAGGTGCTTGATGATCGCGATCAGAAGTCGGAAATCACCGAGCCATATGAAGATTCCGTCGAAGATCGACGTGTCATGGTAGCTGAGGAGGTCCTTCAGTTCCCGGTTGTCGTAGGCAAGGAGGATCACCGGAATCCCCAGCCCCGCCTCCCGTACCCGGTTGGCAAGCTGGAGAGCCGACATGTCCTCAACGTGGAGGGTGGTGATGATAAGGTCGAAACGGCTCTCTTCCTGAGCCAGCGCGATCGCCTCGCGGCCGCTCGAGACCCGGGTCAGCTCGGGGGAATGGCTGAGGTGCAGGCCCTGGTACTCGTTGCGGATCAACTCATAGAGCCGTCCGTCTTCCTCGAACAGATACAGATCGTACAGGCTCGACACGAGGAGGACATCCCGGATCCTCTTCCGCATGAGGTTCTGGAACCCCTGGAAACGCGTTCCGTATCCGTGTTCGACCCACAGGGGGTCCATCGATGAAGCTTGCGTCATTCTCCTCCGACCGTTCACCTAGTTCAGACGACGCCTTGATCCATCATGGCATCGGCAACCTTGAGAAATCCTCCGATGTTTGCCCCATGCACGTAATTGCCGGGTGTCCCAAACCGCTCCGCGACGTCCACGCACGTCTTGTGAATGTTCTTCATGATCAGCCTCAGGCGCTCGTCCACCTCTTCACGCGTCCAGGGCAGTCTCATGCTGTTCTGCGCCATCTCCAACCCTGACGTCGCCACTCCGCCTGCATTGGCCGCCTTCCCCGGCGCATAGAGGATTTTCGCATCGAGGAACACCTGCACGCCTTCGATGGTCGTGGGCATATTCGCGCCCTCGGCCACCACGGTGATCCCGTTCTTCACCAGATGCTCTGCATCCTTGCGGTTGATCTCGTTCTGCGTTGCGCTGGGAAACGCACAATCTGCCTTGTGATTCCAAAGCGGATTTGCCTCGGCGTTCAAATCGAACGCCGTGTACGTTGCCGATTTGAATTCTTCGGCATACTCGGCAATCCGGCCCCGCCGAACGTTCTTCAGTTCCATCACAAAATCCAGCTTCTTCCGGTCGATTCCCGCCGGATCATAAATGTAACCCGTCGAATCAGACAGCGTGACAGGTTTTGCGCCCAGCTGCAGAAGCTTTTCCACCGTGTATTGCGCCACATTGCCGCTCCCGGAAACAAGGCAGGTCTTCCCCGCGAGGGTCTGTCCGCGTGTCGCGAGCATTTCCGCCGCAAAATACACACACCCGTAGCCCGTTGCCTCCGGACGGATCAACGATCCGCCCCAATTTAGGCCCTTGCCCGTCAGCACACCGGTGAACTCGTTCCGCAGGCGTTTGTACTGGCCGAACAGATACCCGATTTCACGGCCACCCACGCCGATGTCGCCGGCAGGGACGTCCGTATCGGGACCGATATGCCGGAACAGCTCGCTCATGAAGCTCTGGCAGAATCTCATTACCTCGTTGTCGCTCTTTCCCTTGGGATCAAAATCTGATCCGCCCTTGCCTCCGCCCATCGGCAGGCTCGTCAGACTGTTCTTGAACACCTGCTCAAAAGCGAGGAATTTCAGAATGCTCAGGGTAACCGAAGGATGGAAGCGCAGGCCACCCTTGTAAGGACCGATGGCGCTGTTCATCTCGATCCTGTAACCCCGGTTCACGTGGACGTGTCCCTGATCATCGACCCATGGGACACGGAACATGATCACGCGCTCAGGCTCCACCATCCGTTCAAGGATCTTTGCTGAGCGGTATTCGGGATATCGGTCAAGGACGAGAGTCAATGAATCGACGACCTCTTGTACGGCCTGAAGGAATTCCGACTCTCCGGGATTTCTGCTCTTAACGTGGGCCATGAAACTTTTGGCATGGTCTGACATTTTGATCTGCTCCTTAGTTGGGGAAGGTCATGCTCGGGGCACGCATTCCGATGGGGGGGAACTGCAAGGGCACAAACGACCCCGCCTTCCGGTTCTTTCAAATGTCCGGAAGGCAACTGATTGACGCTTGCTGAGGAAAAGCCTACTGCTAGGGGAAAATACCCAGTTCCATGTAGGACGTTGCAATCTTATTCACCGCGCTGATAAACGCTGCTGTTCGGAGGTCGATATCTTTAGTTTGTTTCCAGATTGAGCGGATCTCATGATAGGCCAGAATCATTGTGTCCTCGAGGCCTGAGTTCACCAAATCTTCCTCGTCAGGTCCCCGGACCAGCAGTGCTTTTTGTTGGTCGGTGATCTTCTTTCCGGTCGCTTTCTCGATCACCTCAATGACATGACCCATCGACCGCTCGGTGAACCTGCGGCCCATGCGGCCCATGCGCACGTGCTGAAGGTTCTTGAGCCATTCAAAGTACGAAACCGTAACGCCGCCGGCATTAGCATACATGTCTGGGATGATCATGATTCCCTTCTTCAGGAGGATGTCTTCGGCCTCGGCCGTCGTCGGCCCGTTTGCGCCTTCTGCGATGATTTTCGCTTTGATGCGAGGTGCGTTGTCTCCGGTCAGCTGATTCTCCAACGCTGCCGGAACGAGGATATCGCATTCCATTTCCAGAGCCGCCTTGTTTGATTCCAAGGTGGTTGCGCCAGGAAAGTTCCTGATCGACCGCGTCTCTTTTCTGTGCTTCACCACGGCATCCAGGTCAAGTCCCTTCGGATTATAGATCGCTCCCTCGTATTCCGCCAATCCGACAAGAATTCCGCCGCCTTCCTGGATGAACCTGGCCGCATGATAACCGACGTTCCCGAGGCCCTGGACAATAACGCGTTTTCCCTCAAGGCCGCGCGAAAGCCCAAGAGCCTTCATGTCTTCCGCAATGTCACATACTTCCCGGATTGCGTAGAACACGCCCCGACCGGTTGCTTCTTTGCGACCACGGATGCCGCCCTGGCTCACCGGTTTGCCGGTCACACACGCCGCCGCGTCGATCGACGATGGGTTCAAAGCCTGGTAGGTATCAACGATCCAAGCCATTTCGCGGGGACCCGTGCCATAGTCCGGCGCCGGCACGTCAATGCCCGGTCCGATGAAGTTTTTCTTGACGAGCTCTGCCGTATATCGTCGAGTGATCCTCTGAAGCTCTTCCAGAGTGTACTTTGACGGATTAATCTTGACTGCGCCCTTCGCGCCGCCAAACGGCACATCCACGATGGCGCACTTGTAGGTCATGAGAGCCGCCAAGGCCTTGACTTCATCCTCGTTAACATCTTCGCTGAAGCGGATTCCCCCCTTTGTCGGCAGTTTATGCTGGCTGTGTTCCACCCTCCAGGCAGAGATAACATCATAGCCGTCCTCGGTCTGGACCGGGAACATGAACTGGTACACGCTATTGCAGGCCTTGATCTGTTCGAGGAGACCCTCCGGGTGACCCGTAAAAGCGGCTGCTTTGTCAAAGTTTTTGCAGACAGTGTCAAAAAAACTGGTTGGAGATGATGACATAGGGCAGGATTAAGATTGATTTGGTGATTCGACCGGAACCGGCCGATAATATAAGAAGGTTTTGCGAAAGAGAATCAAGAATGGGGCCACCGATCGGACGCGAAAATGCCCAAAAAGACAGCCTTTTTGGGCATTCGTTATCAATTCTGAGAAAAAAAAGGAAAATACGTGTCAGATCATGCGGGATTCTGAATCTCGCTGAGCGGTCCGCGAAACCGACCATGCCCGCACGCTTTCCAGCACTGCGGCCAACATCCCCGTGTAGATGAGATCACCGAGAAGGGAATTCCTGAAAAAAGGAATCCCGGCGGCATAGCAAGCCAGAAGCCCTTCAACGGTCTTCGGATAGAACGATCCATCCCCGGTGAGCCAGACGCCGCCGTTGGTCAGAATGAAGAACAGGATCGAGCCTGCCAGGGAGCCTCCCAGGAGGGCGGGAAACCTTGGGGCATGTTTGAGGGCCATGCCGAGCGCTCCAGTCAGAAGAAAGCCAGCATAGACGTACGGCATGAGCCCGTGGAATCCGAGCATCATGTCGCTCAGGATCATCGCGGCGATCGGCACAGCAAGGGCTGCGCGCCTGTCAAGATAGATTCCACCGACCAGGGCAATCGCGGCAATTGCTGTGAAGTTGGGAGGATGGGGAACAAGCCTCGACGCAACGCCTGCGAATGCCAGAGTGAGAAATGTGATGAGGATATACATAAGACCTCCAGTCTAGTATTCAACTCCTATGCCAATACGCATCGTCCTCCCGGGCATCGGGTAACCCTCGAACACCTCGTACGAGCGGTCAAACACGTTCCGCACTTCCCCAGCGACTCTGACGATCCCGAAACCCGTCTGCAGACGCGCCGCAAGGGTGCAGTCTGTCACATGGTATTCAGGGAGGGCCTCCAGATGGTCTTCTGAGGTATATCGTTTTCCGACCATGCCGTACGACACACGTGCCTCAAAGACATTCCACCGGCCCGTGAGGGCGATGTCGGCTGAGTGTCTCGGGATGAACAGCAATTGCTTGTTGTATGCGGGATCGCCCGGGACGCTCTCGTTTCGCTTCACGGCATCCGTAAGCGCGTAACTCACTTCCAGCTCGAGAGCACGGTTCCAAAATGAGCCTGTGTATTTGCCTTCCAACCCCGTTGAACGGGTCCGGCCAATGTTGACAGGACGAAACGTAGCGAGATCGAAAACGATCCGGTCACGCGTTCCGATGTTGAAATAGGTGAGGCTGAGATGGTGGGCAGCTGTCGCCGTGCCGAACGCTGAGAGTACGCCGGCATCAAAACTCGCGGAATGCTCCGGTTTCAGATCCGGATTGCTCACGCCGACATAGTACAGATCGTTGAACGATGGCGACCGAAAGCTTGCCCCATAACTTGCCCTGAAGCGCACATTTGCATCCCGGAGAAGCCTGACATTGATACCCACCTTCGGCATGAGGGCTTCGTCGACGTCCGAAATATCGTCATAGCGCATCATGCCGTACAGCGTGACCAGGTCAACGAACGGCCGTTCCCAGACGAGCCTGAGTTCGCCCGAGGCATAGAGTGACCTCTGCACCCTGCGTATCGCCCCCGTGAAATCGGTCCCCGTCAGCACTCCCTCGTTCCACTCCGCCCCTGCAAGAATTCTGGCGTTGTCGCCGACAACGGCGTGGAGCTCCGGATTCACAACCACAAAGCCGTTACGGTAGGCGGCCTGAAAGGGGAAGAGGGGATTCAAATCCTTGTATGTCTGGAAACTGTAGTGATAGGAGGTTTTCAGGGAAAACTGGGTTCCGGGAAGAGACGAATGGCGGACTTCCAGGCCAAGGAGAGCATCGTCGTCCGCTTGTCGGGCCTCGGGCGACAGAAACGAGAGCGATCCGGGTACTCCCCGTTCCGACCGCACGGCCTGTGTGCTCATCCGGATCGATGTTTCAGCTCCCAGAGGGGCATCGCCATGCATGTAGGCAGTGCGTTTGCGAAAGTCGGCGTTTGTCCGCGTTGCAGACGAGCCATCCGGGCGCCGGTAGGGGAATTCGTCGCGTCCTTGTTCATAGGCCGCACCTGCAAGCAGGCCAACGCCTCCAGGCCTCCCCTCTCCTTCCAGCCTCCATCTTCCGAATCCGTACGATCCCGCCTCGCCGTTGAGGCGCACGCGCAATCCCGTTTCGGGTGTGCGGGTCAGGATATTCACGACTCCTCCAAGAGCATCCGCACCGAACAGGGCAGAACTTCCTCCGCGAACGATCTCGACGCGTTGGACGTCATTGACAGACAACAGCGTGAAATCCACGAGGCCGTTTTGGTAGCTGTTCTGCCGCACTCCATTCACAAGAACCAGGAGATGCTGAGGGGCCGTACCGCGAAGAAACGCGGTCTTCAGGGCTCCGGATCCTCCCAGATCCCTCAAGAACATTGATGTTGACCGGCCCACGATGTCCCCCAGGGAAGGCAAGAGTGCGGATGCATGATCGACGGCAATGATTTCGGCCGGCGATGGAGAATCGAGCACGTCAATGAGCGACCGAGTCGCAGTCACCACGACCTCGGGAAGCCGGTACACGACCGTCGTGTCCTGTGATTGTGCGAGGACAGGGCAGGCCAGAGACAGGAAGAAAAGGATGCGCTTGAACATGGGACGACTCCGGTTTATGGATGGATAAACAAAAAAGCCCTCACCTTCTGCTGAAGATGAGGGCTTTGCACAAACCCTTGAGAATGGAACGATTCGATTCGAACCACACCTTCCCGCGAAGGTACCGAGAACATCTCTCATCTGGCAGGTCTCCTGGCTCTCCCCATTCCCGACGATCTTCCCGTTCCTTGCGGAACAGTGATCTTCCCTGTCAGGAATCCGGTTCCATTTCTGGAACCCGGGGACTACAGTTGCGGGGCAGCTTCCGAATTCCCATGGTCGCTGAGGCGCTCCACGGGGCACGGAATTCCCTTTTCATCCGCCGGATCGGTCGTGTTGACCGCCGGAGGACACCAGATTGCTATGGAAAGAACAGGAATAACTTCAATTGCCAATTGTCGATTGCCAGTTGGGTGTGTTTACCGGGAACTGAGAATCCCGGTAAGCCGGTCCTAGAATGGCAAATCGTCTTTCTCAGGCGCCAGCTCCTGGCCGCCGGATGCCTGCTGGGGCTGATATTCCCCGGCCTGGCCACCTCCACCTCCCCGCGAATCCAGCATCACCATCTCATCGAGAACGACCTCAGTTACATACCGTTTGACCCCATTCTTGTCGTCGTAGTTTCGATGCTGGAGACGGCCTTCAACATAGACCTTGGCTCCCTTCTTCAGATATTCGCCGCAGATTTCCGCCAGTTTCCTCCAGGCGACAATGTTGTGCCATTGCGTCCGTTCCTGGAGGTTTCCCTCGGGATCTTTCCACGACTCATTCGTTGCGATGCTGAAGGTCGCCACCGCCACCCCGCTGTTGGTGTAGCGCAATTCCGGATCTTTGCCGAGATTGCCTACCAGAATCACCTTGTTCACACTGCGAGCCATAATGCCTCCAAAGAAAGACACTGTGCAGACGAATGGGGGGGCTGCTTCCAAATTAGAAGAAAAACAGGCTGAATGTCAAGCGGGAAGGGGGAGATCAGGAAAAATTCGGGTTCGTCATGACGCACACCTTTCCAAGGTATCCAGGTTTAACATATGTACCTTGGAAAGGCAAGTCACAGCCCCCCTTCTCCAGTCTCAATGGGCTGCCTGTTCGACCGCAAACACAATGACCGTATGAGGCGTCAACACGTGCAAGACATCGTTGGACACGGCAACATCCATTACGTCGACGGGTGCGGAAGCGATGATATTGGATATCTCAATCGAGGATGCAGGCATGCCTTGCCAATCAAAAAACCAAAGCCGATCTGCCGTTGCAACGACAACTCCGTTCTCAGTTTCTCCAAAGCCTCTCGACGACGACAGAATCCCTTTGCCGATCGTGCCCACATAGTTGCCGGCAAAGTCGAATTCCACGATCCTGTCCTCTTCCAGCACCCATACCCGGTCTCTCACCGTCACAAGTACCTCCACCGGCGCCCTCAGACGTCCGGATCCGGATTCCACCCCGCCGAATGACCGTTCAAAAACAGATCTTCGATCGAACTTTAGCACCCGAACGTTTTCACCATCAAGGACAAACAAATCACCCTGCCTAGACAGGGCGAGCCCTTGAGGATAGCCGAAGCGTGCCGGAGCGAACGACGTATCACGGGTGGCAAGAAAGGAGACGGGGTTTAAGGACTGGTCGAGCCGGACAATCCGATGGTTCCCATAATCCGCGACATATGTGCTGATCCCGTCCGTTGCCACAGCCGAGGGATGATCAAAACCGGTTCCCGACCAGCCAAATCCACCAAGAACTTCAAGGCGCTCATGGCGCGGGCTGAAAACGGTAATTGTGCTGGATGTGCGATCGACGACGAAGAACCTGCCGCGAAGGTCGGAATCGATTCGTGCCGCTCCCTGAAAAGCCCCAAAGGTCCCCTGCTCAACAAGCAGGGTCTCCGGCATTGCGGTGAAATGTGGCCCCCCTTGCGTGATGCCCGCTACCAGGAAGGTTATTGAAGCAATCGCTCCCAATTATCGTCCCTGAGCTCGCCGCGCTTAGTAGAGTGAACGAGCGCGTAATCACCGAATCCTGTCCGGTCGATGAACACAAACACAACGCCGTTCTCGATTCTGTAGTAGGACCAGATCTCATGGGGTTTGCCGCCTTCGCTGCTGGGCCTCCGGTCGATCTCATCGGGTTCGGCGTAAAGTATGTACACTCTCCCGCGATCCGTCCGCCATCCCTCCCGCGAGAGAGCACGGTATCGTTCATTTGCCCTCTTGACACGCGCTATGTAGTCCCTTCGCTCAATGGGGCCGAATCCCAGCTTCCCCTTTGCCGCCTCCGACCAGAATTTTGCAAGGAATTCCCTTCGCCCTTCCAGCGACGTGATCTTCGCAAAGGTCGCCAGCTCCTGTTGGGTTGCAAGATATCTTGCCGTCTCGAATTCCTGCGCCAATTCCTCTGACGTCAGTCCGGAAAGCTCGGTTTCCGCCATCGCCGCATCAGAAACAGCCTCCTGCAGCATTTGCGGATTGTAAACGTAGAATTCCTTTTCAGTTCTGACCAACGGCTCAGCCGACGCGCTCAGGACGACGATCTGAAAGAGATACTTCCCCGACGTCAGCTTTGTGGCATTCGTCGTCCCAACATCCACAGCATTCTCCACCCCAAACTTCCGTTTCCTCGTGGATTCCTGTAACGGCTTGCCCGCACCGTCCGCAAGGATCGTTTTCACCGTATAGGTTTCTTCCTTGTTCAGATTATACAGCTCGAGATAGTGGAAGATCACCGGATAATTCGCCGCCCCAAAGAGCAAGGTGGGGTTCGGGACAACTTCGTGCGAGTTCTTATAGAAGGGGTCGGATTTGTCAGCAGACCGCGCAATATTCGTGCATAATTCAACATCGCTGATTCCGATGGCCCCGGTTGTCGGGACAACATCCAGGCTGAGGCTGAACGTGTCCCGTCGGGCGGCTGCAAACGAATCGACGGCCGTCACATGGAGATTATACGATCCCGCCGGAACCACGTATCCCATTTGTGCTATGAGCGTCGTGCGGTAGGCCGCGTCCGCCGTGTCCTTCACCACAATCGGAATGAGAGACTGGTTGTTCAGAGCCAGGGCACCGGTTCCCTTGTCCGTCAACCGAAGACCGACCTTCACAAGGCCTTTAAACCCGGCCTCCGTCATCTCCAACGTAACGAGATGGGGGAAGCAGGCGATATACATTTCAATGTACTGCGTACTGTCGTCGTTCTTAAACCTCGCATAATCAAAATTAACGACAAACGACCCGACGGGGTGGATCTTTTCCTGAGCCGGTATCGCCCCCACGGCAAGCACCACGACCATGATACAACGCCGGATTCTCATACAATTCCTCAACAGTGTCATGATTTTCAATATATCAATACCCAAGCAGGTTTGCAAGCAAACGGAAGGATCCGGCATGAATGTTCAGCCACTGGGTCGGAAGGTTGAGGTTTACATAGACCACTTCTCCTCTACCGTTCGGAACGATGGCAACCAAAGGGGTCCCACTGACAGCGTCTTTCACCGGAATCACTGCGTCCGACACAACGTTGACGCGATTCTTTGCCCGCGCAAACAGCCAGGAAGCCCAGTCCTCCGGCATCAGGACGTTTGGCATTTGGAGGACCGGGTGATCAGCGAGTTCGACATCGCCCTCAGGAGCCAGATCGGCATCCCGCTCCAGCGTCAGGCCCTGCACAAGGGGGTCTGCATTCCAGGATTCCGGGTCCTGTGAAAGCACAACAATCCGCCCACCATTTCTCGCGTACTCCGCAAGGATGCCGTTTAAATGAGAAATGCCGGGCTCGAGGCTGTACACCCGGTGATCCAGGAGGATCACCGAGTGGCCCGCGAGCCATTCCGCGGTGACTTCAGCGGGCCTGCTGCGGCTCCACCTCATCCCGAGTCGCCGAAGCGTCTCAGCAGCAGCGCTTGTTCCTTCATGGCTGATGAGGCCCACGGTTGCGGATGAATCAATTGCGACGTCGAATGCCCTTGCCGCGACGTTTGCCACAACGATCCCGTCGATATCGATGGGGATGATGGCGCTGCCTTCCACGGTTTTGTGCCAGGTCAGCACAAGAGTATCCGTGTGGGTCGTCTCCTTTCCCGGAAGCCTGAACGAAAGCCTCGGGCTGGAGACAAGAGAATCAGAAATCCCAACGTGATCCGACACCCCGTCCCTCGAATAGTTCGTAAGCCGAATGGCCACCCGTTCACCATCAATTGCCCGAATGATCGGCGTGAGAACCTCTGCAGTGAATCGCGGAGCAAAACGGAACGGGAGGCGCAAGCGCACGGCAAAGTTCTTCGACCGGTCGCCTCCCGATTGAACCACAAAGCAATCGATCGGCGTGATGATTTCCTCCTGTTGGAGTCCCTCGAATTGAGCGGGAAGGTTGAACGGGACGTTCTGTGGCGTCACGATGCGAAATTCGTCCCCCGGCGTCAGCGGATGACGCTGGTCCATGGTCTCATTGATAATCCACCCCTTGCTTGCAGGAGGAAACAGGAACCAGAGCTTTGCATCCGGCGAAGTTCCGTTGACCGCGTCGATGAAAAGCTTCGTGACCTGAATGGCTGTGAGGGCAGAGTCTTCCAGCGTGTGGGAAACCGACACTCCGAGGAGCTCGTTCTTGAGACTCTGCAGGAGATCCTTCCAAACCAGGACAAGCTTTTGTTCCCGCCGGTTCATCGTGTAATACTTGCCGGAGATCAATGCATCCACTGAATCTGCCAACGGCAGGAGGTTTTTCAACGCGGTTGCCCGTCCGGCCTGTCCGATGGTCTGCCGATTGAGCAGGCCCCTGGCAAACCGTCCGATTTTCCGGTCCAGACTCCGAAGACCACCGGGAATGGATGACGGCAGGCCCTCATAGACGGTCTTGGTCCTGCGCGCCTTCGAGGGGAAGACAACGTCATCGTATTCATGGTCCGTCCAAAAGCTCCGCTGTACCGCAAAGGTCCGGTAAGCTTCCTCAGCCTCCCGAACTCTCTTGGAAGCGACGGGAAGCTTTCCCCCGGTGATTCTTCCAGCAACGACGCGCTGAACCTCCCAGGCGGGCAGGTTGGCCAGGCGCTTGAGTTCGGAGACATCTGCCGGTTGCTGTAATCGTTGAACCGCCTTTCGGAGGTGCGACCTCAGAGAGAGCCAGACAAACGATGCCTTCGCCAGCTCTTTTTCGGGAAACAGAATGACCAAATGAGGACGAATGGCCGTTATGACTCTCATAAGGCGAACCTGAACGCTATCAGCCTCCCACACGGCCGCCAGACCGGTGGAATCGCGAACGGACCCGGGAGAATCGAGGTTGAGGAATCGCGCGTCGCATCCCAAAATGCTCATCGCCAGCGTTGCCTCTTCCCTCAGCGTTGCAGCCAGGTCATGTGGATAGGTTGAGCCCAGGTCGCTTTCAGCCGACTCTCCGTTCGTTGCGTACACGGTGGTGACAAGCGCCCCCCGGTCAAACCGAAGTTCTTCCAGCAACCGGAAGTCCTCGTCTCCCGGCTTCATGGCCAGAGCGACAACCACCAGCGGATGCCTGATTTCCCGCGCATACTGCTTGATTCGGTCGATCTCGGCACTGCCGGCTGATTCGATGAAAAGGGGGGTCAAAAGAAGCGGAAGAAGGAATCTCCTGATGATCATCATGGAGTATAATCTAGGCCGTATTTCCCAGAAATAAAAGAGGCTGTCCGAACAAACGGACAGCCTCTCGAAACGGCAGGATTCCGGTTACTGGCTCAGAATCCGAACTTGATCGCGAAGACGTTGTTGGCGTCGAAGAACTCGACCTGCCGGTAGGCATAGTCGATCGTGATGTCGATGCCGGAGGCCTGGTACTGGAAGCCCGCTCCGAAGGTCGCTCCGAAGATGTGCTCCTTCTCCTCAGCCTGCGGCACCAGACCGATGCCCGCACGTCCGAACACCTTGAACTCCTGGAACGAGTATCCAACCTCACCGCCCAGGTTGTACTGGTCCAGATAGAGGTTGTTGTTCATGAACGACCCGTTGACGCTGTACGACAGGTTCTCGGCCGTCATGCCGCCATAGGACAGGCCGATCTCGATCAGCGACGGCAGTTCGGCTTCTGCAGCCTCACTGCGGTATCGCTGTTGCGGACGGCGTCCATCGGCCGACGTTGCATTGCGATACAGGCCTGAGCCGTCGAACTTCATCTGCGGTCCAACGTTCTTCACTGCCACACCCAGGCTCAACCCTCCGATGCCCGCCACACGGTTATACTGCACGCCCAGGTCGATCGCAAATCCCGTCGCACTCACGTTCGTGATCTGCTCCGAGATGATCTTGATCGTGCCGCCGAAGGCGATCGCATCGGTGATGGCACGAGAATACGAGAGCCCCACCGTCACAAACGTCGGTGAGAAGAACCGGCCGCTGGTGTTCTCCGGGTCATCCTCGGTCGTCAGCGGAATTTCGCCAAAGTCCAGCGATTTGATCGAGAGCGCCAGCACGCCGAACTCTCCGAAGGAAGCTCCGACCGCTCCGTAGCTCACGCCGATGTCGGCGATGTAGTTCATGCTCGAAAACATCCCCTCGGCCGAGCTTTGCATGCGGCCCAAGCCTGCCGGGTTCCAGTGGATGGCATCGAGACCGACCGATGTGGCGATTGTCGAGCCGCCCATGGCAAGGCCCCGGGCGCCCACCGGAATCAGAAGTTCCGTTGCCGCGGCCGTGCCCGTCCTCTTGTTCTGCGCAAACGCTCCGTCTGTGACAACGGCCACGCAGACCAGCAAGGCAACAACCAACAGTGTGTGTTTCATTGTCATCTCCTTTTGTATGAGAGCCTTCCGTCCCGCCTTTTGCAGACGGGACGGAATCTGCATGGCTTTAGTAACTGTTCAGGATTTCCTGTTCCTGGATCACGGCAAGCTTCAGCACCTTCGTCACCACACTGCCGTCGGAAGGCATCGTCAGCTCAAGGTGCGCAATGTACATCCCGCTTGCCACCGGGAAGTTCGCCGAGTTCGTCAGGCTCCACCGCAAAAACTGCGACGGATCGTCCTTGTCCAGCCTCCGGACCAGCTGGCCGGCCAGGTTGAAGATCCGAATGGTGGCCTTTGGCGGCAGGTTGTTGAAGGTGACGAAGCGGTCGAACCGGTTTGTCTCCGCCGCATTGAATGCATAGTACGGGTTCGGGAACACACCGACGCGATCCGTGCTCGCAACCTCGGTCGTCACACCGGAGGCGGCCGCAGGGGCTGTGAAGGAGAAGACGTCTGTCACAAAGTTCGGCCGCGTCGGCGTCAGGATGAAGGAGTTCAGATCACCGGCTGGCCAGTTTCTGTTGTTCCGGCGAACCATGCTGGAAAAGTACATCACACGCTGATTTCCACCGATGAGCTCGGTTTGATTTACGGGATTTGCAGTCGTCGAATAGTCCTCGTCAAAGACAAAGAGCCATTCACGCGGACTGGTACCGCCGACGTTGTCCTCAAGCACCGGAGGCCAATATCGTCCGTTTACACGGGCACTCGCCGGTACCGAGGCCGTCGGGGGTTGATTGTTCTCGAGGAATCCGAGAGCAAGCCGGCGTGGCGGGCTGGCGTCAATGTCCCACACCGCCAGGGGGACGCTGATCGTGAAGTCCTGATACGAATAGCCACCACCGGTATTAATGATGTAAGGCACATAGGCAGGATCCTGCGCAGCCGCACCAAAGTTCCTACCATAGCGGTACGCATACGAGGCATTCGGGTCGGCCGTGTTGAATGCGCCGGAAACGGAGTCCGTCGTAGCCGCAAACCGGATCTCGATCCGCTTCAGTTCCGTGGGCAGCATGAACATCGTGCCATCGCCAAACACCGAGCGGGGAGAAGCATATCCCCACGTGGTTCCGAATTCCTCAAACCCAAACTCACCACCCACCCAACTCATGAAGCGGCCACTAGACGGCGTCCATGTCCACGCGTTCGTTTTCAAACCCGGCGGGGGACCGGCAACCTTTACACGAATGCCGTCGGTGATTGGGTATTCATTGTCACCACTCTGGTTCGTCATTCCGGAAAGGAGTGTTGTCGTACCTCTCATGAGCCGCCACGTCGTCACACCAGCCGAAGTATCGAACCGCACCTCGTAGGTGGCGCCCGTGCTCAATGTCGGATTAATGACGATAGGTGTCACCGTCCCATCACTTCCACCTGTGTGCGTCACCGCCAGCGTGTCGCCATAGGCAGTCTGATACACCTTTCCAAACGGCACCTTTGGACGCACCACTCGCACGATCGGATCGGATTCCAGCGCGGCCGGCAGATAGCCCGGGATCGTCGAACGTGAATAGGCCGTCACGACAAGGTAATATTCCTGACCGTTGTAAATTTTGTCTATGTCACGAATATAGTCGCGGTTGAAAACAAAGTCCCGCGTGATGCCGCTATTGGACCCGAACTGAACCGGGAGCTGGAGAACCTGGCCAGAGCCCTCATCCACCTGTTCGTCCAGAATAACCGCAGGGTCCGTCGTAAGATCGAACGTAGCGACCCGCCTCCACTGGCTGCGCGGGGCGTTAGCGGCAGGAAGCTGATAGATGTTGTAGCCTTCAAAAACATAATTGCCCGGCTGTGTCACTCCCTGCTCGATGGCAGTCTGCTGAGCCACGTTGCTCGCCCAGTCAAGAACCACCTCGCCATCAAGCTCTGCCACACGAACATCCGGCGGGGGAGGTGGCGATGGGACCTGGAAGCGCGCATCATAGGTGTTTTGAACAAACCGGTCGTTGAACTTCATAACCGTCACGCTCGAGAGCCTGTCGGAACCCAGTCCAACCACGGTTCCAACCACAATCTCCTGCGTGTCTCCGGGAGCCATGGTGAACGGTCCCGTGTTCAACAAAATACGCCGGTCACCAGGAGCGAACGAATAGGTCGTTCCCTGGCCATCGATGAATCCGGATCCGGTTGTCGGATCACCGGAAAGCGGGAACTTGCTCACCGGCACTGCAGGGGGATGCGCATAAGGAATATCGGCGGTATTGATTGTGCCTAGCGGAGCATAACCCCTGAGCATCTTGTACCACTGTCCGGTCAGGCTCGAATAGCCCGAGGCCTCACCGTTTGGGGGATCACTGTAAGGACTGCCCGCCGAGAAGTAGGCAAACGAGGACATACCGAGGTTTCGGTAATCCGGCTTGAGCTTCAGGTCAAAAATCGCCGTGTCGCCTGGTGAAGGGACAATCGGGCCTGCGAGGAAGTCATAGCCGCCTGCGGCGGGTGCAAGGCCGAAGTTGCGGAACGTGCCATCAACTGCATTGCCATTGTAGATAAATCCCATGCTCAGCACCGAGTCGCAACCGACCAGATCATCACTGAACGACCCCAAGTCGGGATCCGACCACTGGCACACATACATGCTGTCGATGTAGAACGATCCCTTATTCCCGCCTCCAATATCCACTCCGCCCTTATTGATGATCTTGTAACGGCTGAAATACAGATTTCCCAGAGCATCACTACGCTTGTAACCCCAAACGGTCTTCTGGATCTCAAGACCCAACGGTTCTGAACCCGCAAACCCCTGTGCCTGAGCAACATTCAGGTCATTATAGACCGTCCAGATCACCTGATCGGCCGGTGAATTCGGATCGACACCCGCAACACCAGGCTCATCGGCGTTAGTCGAGATCAGGCTGTCCACCGTGAAGGTGGCGCTGAACGCAGGCGGAGGATCATAAACGCCGTTGTTATTGCGATCGATGAACGGTGCACCCTTGTCCACGGGCCACGCCGTCCAGTCCGTCGCATACTGCTGATAGACCGCTTCCATCTGTGCGTCCGAGACTTCCGTCACCGGGATCTCGTTCACTTCCGCGGCATCGCGACGAAGATCGTCCGTGTAGGACCCGTCAGCGTTCTTCAGAAGCGTGTAATCCCTCCGGATACGATAAATCCGGACATCCGCCGCGTTCGGGTCGGCCGGAACGGCACTTGCACCTGTTCCCGTCACATAGCCTGCCCGTGTACCGACTCCGTATGTGCCGCCGCCCACGCGAACCAGCTGGTTCGGGGCCGGCGTCGTATAGCCTGCATCCAGATACGCCTTCCCGCCGAAGACCACCCCGTCCTGATAAATCACGTTCGCGGTTCCGCGCGGAAAGTACAATCCGTTGTCCGCCTGCGGCGAGTGGTTCGATTGTCCGTCACTGCGGAACCAAGCCGTCAGGTTGTTGATGTTCAGAATCGCATAGCGGGGGGTGCCGGCCGTCTTGTCGAGCGACTGCTTCTCGCCCTTTCCTGCGGGATCCTTGGCATAGGCCACGCCCGCAAAGACTCCGGCTGCCAGAACCGCCGCCATCAGTCTTCCAAATGTGATCTTCATATTCACTCCCTTATTGGGTTTCAAATCCTGTTTGAGGAAAAGCCCGCCGCAAAGCACCGCGGCGGGCAATTCTCGTTAGTATTCCAGCTTGATACCGAGCCGGATCTCACGCGGAGCGCCGAACAGGTCGCCACCCGCCTGATTGCCCAAACCACCACCGAAACCAAGCGACATGTAGGAGTATCGGTTCGCCAGGTTGATCGCTCTGTAGAACTCTTCATACAGAGGAATCGCCTTGTAGGGCTCGGCATAGGGGCTCTTCAACCAGCCGTCGTCATACGGTGTTCCGGTGGTCGGGAACACGTTGAGCACGTGCTTCGTGTTGAAGAGATTGAGCACGCGGGCGTAGATCTCAACATTGACCGGCTCAAGGTAGAACACCTTGTTGAACGTCATGTCGACGTTGAACACCCACGGGGTGGTTGAAGCGTTGATCGGTTCCACCGGCACGCGGCTGCGGGAGTCAATCAGAGCGCGAACGCCGATGTTCCACGGACTGGCCTGTCCAAGGTTTTGAGGCTCCTGAATCCGTGTGTAGTTATGACCGCTGTTGAAGGTCAGAAGGAAGTTCAGGCCCATACCTTCCAGGACCGGGCCGCCATCGCCCCTTGCGAAGCGATAGTCGAGCATCACCGAGCCCTTGTGGGTCTGGTTGAAGTCCAGCGGATTGATGAAGTTCGGGAACCGGGCCGAGGCCTCGTCCGTCACCGCATTCTGGCTGGAGCGCGGCGTGGAACCCGTGCCGCGGGCATCCGACAGCGTGTAGTTCACCTTCGCCGCCAGGCGGTTCGTGCGACGCAGTTCCAGCGTCACCTCGACACCCTTCTGAGTACCAAAGTCCTCGTTCTGATATGAGGTGGTGATAGGCACACCAGCCGAGTTGTAGACGCGGCGGATCGAGAGCTGATCCTTCGTGTCCTTATAGAAGCCGGTGATCGTCATGGCAAAGTTCTCCGACAGCGTCTGACGGATACCGATCTCATACTGCGTCAGTCGCTCCGGCTTTGCCATGAAGCCGATCGTGGTACCTCCCAGATTGTACGGGACACGGGTAAGAGGATTGAACAATCCGGAGAGAGTAATATTGTTCACATAGATGTTGTTCAAAGACGGCATCTGCGCGTATTTTCCATACAGCGCATAGAAGACCGTGCTTTCCGTAACAGGGAACGAGAAGCTCACACGCGGCAGAAGCACGCTGTAGGGCTCCGTCTCAGTCAGCTGATCTTCGCGCAACACTGCAAGGTTTGCATCAAACGGAGGTTCCTGGTAGTCATACTGGCCGGTGGCCGGATTGAGCGTTGTAGGAACTGCCGTTGCCTTCGGATCGAAGAGCTCATATCGTGCGCCAACGTTCAGGATCAGGTCTTTGTACTCGAACTTGTTCTGAACGTAGGCAGACGCCATGAACGGTTTGGCCGGCTTGTCGAAACCGTCGTCAACCTCTTCGTTCGGATCATCATACTTGTACCCCACGGCATTAATACCGCCCTCCCGCATCATGAGAACCCGACGAGCATAGTCCGTTGTAAGGCCGGAAAACGTGGTGCGATCCCACGATCCGTTCTTATCCGTATCCATATACTCGGACAACCGACGGATATTGGTGATGCTCCAGAACCTCATCGTCCAGGTTTCGAGGCTGCCGCCGGCCTTCAGTTCCCAGTTCGAGTTGACCTGAGACGTGAAATCCACTGTGGCGCCGATGCCCGTTTGATTGTTCTTGGAGTAGGAGTTGTTTGGGGTATTAGGATGGAAGAAGTTAAAGTCGAAGATCGTGCTGTAACCCAATGGACCTTCATACCGGCTCTGCCAGCCGTCGTAGCCGATCGCCGCATTGGCCGCACTGTCGTAGTACGCCCGCCAGTTGTGCTTGAAGTCCGGATCGTACGACCGGAAATCACGACGCTGGTAGGACACACCGATCTCATAGAAGGTCGTGGGATTCACTACGTGCGTGAATCGCAGGTTTCCAAAGATGCGACGGGTCTTTTGGTCCTGATTCCTCTTTTGATTGAAATAGTAAGGAAGTGCGGACGTCCAACCACCGCCACTCGGGTTCCGGATCTCCTCAGCCGTTCCACTGAACTTGAACTTGAATTGGTTCAGCGTGTACAGCAACGTTCCCTGCATCTGGTTGTTCTGGGTGTGGTTGTTGTACAGGTAATTCTTCTTGAACTCCACAGGACCGGGCAGGGGCTCCCCCGCAGGCCGTGAACCCTTATCGTCCGTTACAAGCCCCTCGAACCGGAAGGGCTCGAGGAACATCGCCTGATCATTCCGCTCATAGTTGTGCTGACCGGCAAGGAAGAAGCGAAGGTTGGCAACACCCGGGACCGGGCCACTGGCCGTACCGACGATGTTACGGTATCCGCGGGAGGTCGTTCCGAGAAACTCCTTGCCCGGCTTCGCAAAGTCATCCGTCTGCATATCGAGCGAGAACTTGTACTCCGATCCGCCCGTGCGCAGAACCGTCCGCACAAGACCCGAGTTCGCTCCTCCAAACTCGGCCGTGTATCCGCCGGCCTGCACCTGCATCTCCTCGATCGCTTCCTGGATGACCGTGACGTTCTGGGAGTTGAAATACGGGTTGGTAGTGTTCGATCCGTCGATGAAGTAGGCAACTTCACCGGCCCGACCGCCACGAACGTACAGGTTGCCTCCGCGTGTGACAACGCCAGCCTCGAGGGCAACAATGTTCTGCAACCCGCGAATCGGCAGGCTCTGGATATTCTCCTGCGTGGTTACGCGAACCGTATTCGTCGTGTTGCGCTGGATCAGTGGCCGTTCAGCCACGATCTCCACCGCCTCAACGGCGATGGCCGTGCTCGACAGCTCGAAATCCTGCGTCGTGGTGATGTTGGCACCAACGCGAACGTTGGCGATCGTCACCGGCGAGTAGCCGATGTACGATCCCCTCACCGCGTACGTTCCCGGAGGAACACTCAGGATGATGTATTCACCGTTGATGTCTGTGGATGCGCCGAGGTTCGTGCCATCGATGGTCACGTTGGCGCCAATGAGAGGCTCACCGGATTCCTTGTCCGTCACTCTGCCGCGCAATTTGCCATCCTGCGCAAGCAACAGCACCGGCATCAGGAACAATGCGGTGAAAGCTACGAGGAGCTTACGAAACATATCTACCTCCTTCATGATGTAGAAATGTTATTGAGTAGTTTGCTTCAAACCGCGATCGCCGTGAGGCGAGTACCAAAAAGTCGGAAGGTTACTTGGGGAAGTTTGGGGTGCAGGAACGATCCCCCTCTGAATCGCCCAGCGGTGTCCTCCTTCGATAAACTATTGATTCTTTTTGGGTTAAAAGAATGTGGACGAAAATATAGGGGATGCCCCCCGCTTTGTCAAGGCATTTCTACAAAAAATCAGCAAAAAAAACGGCACTTCGTCACATTCTTTGGTGACGAATTACGGCGAAAAGACTTAGGTTTTCTAGAGTTTCACAGACTTCACCTCGGAGACCCCCTCTATCTTTTCCAATTTTTCCATGATTTCTCCGGGGATGGCGCTATCCATATTAATAATGGTCACAGCCATCTCGCCGGGCCGATTTCTTCCCAACGCCGCCCCCGCAATGTTGATATTCGCGCCCGCGAGTGCCGATCCCACGCTCGCAAGCATCCCGGGCCTGTCAATGTTGCGGTAGAAAAGCATATGGCCCTCGGGCTGGGCCTCCAGATGATACCCGTCCACCTGGACGATCCGCATAAGGTCACTGCCAAAAACCGTGCCTGCCACACGCCGGCTTCCGCGATCCGACTCGTACGCCACCTTAACCAGGTGCGTGTAGGAGCCCCCTTCCGCCTCCTTGCGCTCCGACCACTGCACACCCATCTCTCTTGCGATCACCGGAGCATTGATGAGATTCACGGGCTCATTGAGGTGTTGGGTAAGTACACCCTTCAACACAGCGGCCGTCACCAATTCACCTGATTGCGTTAACGCCGGTCCGGCAGTCGTGACCTGGACCCGCCTCAGCGTTCCGCCTCCAAGCTGTGTCACCAGGCTTCCAAGCTTCTCAGCAAGCACAACGAACGGCTTGATATCCTGCCGAAGAGCCATCTGGATCACATCTGCGTTCACGGCACCTACAACCCCGCGCTCCTTCAGCATATCGGCGATCTGCATGGCAATCTGACGCGCAACCTTTTCCTGCGCCTCTTCGGTGGAGGCACCCAGATGAGGTGTGGCAATGATGCGCGGATTCTTCAAGAGCGGACTATCGGCCGGCGGCTCTTTTACGAACACGTCGAGTGCCGCTCCTGCGACCTTACCCGATTCAATTCCCCGCAGCAAGGCCTCCTCATCAATAATCCCTCCCCGTGCACAATTGATGAACCTCACCCCCGCCTTGCAGCGGGCAATGGCCTCATCGCCGATCAGTCCGCGTGTTTCATCGTTCAGAGGCGTGTGCACGGTGATGAAGTCCGAACGGGCAAAAAGCTGATCCAGCACGACAAGTTCAATGTCCAGCTTTGCAGCAATATCAGGCGAGAGAACGGGATCGAACCCTATGCACGTCATTCCAAACGCCCTCGAACGGACTGCAACCTCGCGGCCGATCTTTCCCAAACCGATGATACCGAGGGTCTTCCCCTGCAGTTCGGTGCCGACAAAGAGGGCTCGGTCCCATCTGCCCTGCGTCAACGAGACATGTGCCTGGGGGATGTTGCGCGCCAGAGACAACAGCATGGACATCGTATGCTCGGCGGTGGAAATCGTATTTCCGCCGGGCGTGTTCATGACAACGATTCCTCTTCGGGTCGCTGCCTCACAGTCGATGTTATCCACTCCGGCTCCTGCGCGCCCAACAACCTTCAGCTTCGTCGCCGCTTCGAGAAGCCCCGCCGTCACCTGCGTACTGCTCCGGACCACAAGTCCATCCGCATCCCGAATGAGCGCCTCGAGTTCGCTTCCCTTCACCCCCGGCCGTTCCACAACCTCGAACCCCTCCGACCGGAGCGTTTCCGCGCACACGGCGTCAACAGGATCGCTGATGAGGATTTTCATGGGGAATGACGAAGAAAGGATTCCTGCGCGGCCCGGATCCCGGCCCCCCGCTCGAAGGCAAAGCCGCACCCGGTGAGCGCCATCTCGATCGCTGAAATGACCGCGATCATATCAAGCTCGTCATAGTACCCCAGGTGGGAAATCCTTATGATCTTCCCTGCCAGGGCACCCTGTCCGCCGGCGGCGGTGATTCCGTAGGTCTTCTTGAGAAAGGTGGAGAACTTCTTCGAATCAATGGACTCAGGGATCCTGATCGCCGTGAGGGCGTTGGACGGTTCTTTCGCAAGGATCTGCAGGCCGAGCGCCTTTGTCGCAGACCGAAGGGCCGTTGCCAGCCTGGCATGCCTGGCCCATACTTGTTCGATTCCTTCCCGGCAGATCATGGCAAGTGCCGCATCAAGCCCTGTCAAAAGAGAGATTGCAGGAGTCCAGGGTGTGTCATTGGAGCCCAAGGCTTTTCGCGCTGCCCGAAGGTCGAAATAATATCGGGGACACCGCGACGAATTGATGCTTTCCCATGCTCTTGGGCTTACGGCGACAAATGCCAGGCCGGGCGGTATCATCAGCCCTTTTTGCGATCCCGTTACGACACAATCGATCCCCCACTCATCCATCCGCAGTTCCAATGCTCCTACCGCCGTGATTCCGTCCACGATGGTCAGGACATCTTTTCGTTCGCGAACGACCTTTGCAATCTCTTTCACATCCGTTGCCGCTCCGGTCGAGGTTTCACTGTGGGTAAGATATACAGCCCTCGCATTCGGATGTTGTTCCAGGGCCGATTGAATCTGGCCTGGAAGAACAGAATCTCCCCACTCCACCCTTACTTCAACGGCGTTGACGCCGTATGCCCGGAGAATTTCCCCCCATCGTTCACCGAATTTCCCTCCATTGACGTAAACGGCCGTTTCGCCCGGGGAATGAACGTTGCAGACAACGGCCTCCATGGCACCTGTTCCCGAGCTCGTCAGCGTCAGAACCTCGTGGGCAGTCTGAAAGACATATTGGAGGTTTTCACAGACCCTCGTGAACAGTTCAGAGAACTCAGGATGGCGGTGGTGGATGATGGGCTCGGCCATCCGCAACATGACCGATTCCGGTACCGGTGTGGGACCCGGCGTGAAGAGTCTTTTTTTCAAATGGGGAGTCCTGAAGGTAATCGCAGAAATTACGATTCGATCGCGGAAATTTCAAGAAGGAATATGACGGCGACGAGCCATCGATGTTGAAAAAGAAAAAACCACCAAGACACCAAGAACACAAAGTGGACCAAGCATGTGTTTTTGTCAATTTCGTTGCTTTTCTTTGTGCCTTTGTGTCTTGGTGGTTAATCTTTCTCTTTTGAAGCGCGTTTTTCAACAGCCTGCTAGTGTTGCGTAACAGAGATACGTTGAATAAGTCGTTGGATTTTAGCCAAGATTGAATCGGCTGTGGCTGTCCAAATAAACGGTTGTGGATGCCGGTTGTAGTGTTTGATGTAATCTTCGATTTTG
>Ga0226835_1000566_pt1 | contig 36152 bp, 33 predicted proteins | sample LAC_MetaG_1_FD_163627 | JGI IMG/M metagenome (GOLD analysis project Ga0226835, IMG submission 163627) | Anaerobic ammonium oxidizing microbial communities from anammox membrane bioreactor (MBR) in UC Berkley, California, United States -... | ecosystem: Engineered > Bioreactor > Anaerobic >...
GTGCGGCAGCCGCACTGATCCTCCGGTTCGGGCACCTATTCGCGACGGATGAAGCGACGAGGAATGATACACGCTATTCGGAGCGTTCGTACTGAATGGGAAAGAGTGTACCAATATCACGGTGGCTTCCCTGCCTTGAGCCGCTGCCTGCTCGGGTCGGTCCGCCTGGAGTTAGGTAGATCGCCCAACTTCTCTCAGAGCGCATCGGGTGTAGAGTGCATCACCTTCTCAGTAGTACCTCAGATGACCGCATTGTGGTCTCAGTTCATCTTCCGTGCTATCGGTACCCGGTCCCTACGTGTCATCATAGGAGATTGTAGTGGGGGGTTGCAGAGTGTACCCTGGCTCCATCCAGAGGCCCAAGTGCTGCCACTATTCAATGCGCCTCATGGCGAGAAGCTTGACCTGTTTATGCATAAGGTGTGCAAGGCGGAGTACGTGGTGGTGAGCGATGATGATGTTTTCTGGCTTAGTGAAGCCCCTTTTCACTGGGCCATTGATCGCATGAAGAGAGAACCCCAAATAGCAGTCGTCTCCCTATTTCCACGTATTACGACAAAAAAAATACTGCAAGGGAAGGTCATTCAAGCAATGGGCTCTTATTGTCTGATTATCCGTCGTGATATCTGGCTAAAGGAGGGCCTCTCATTCAAGGTCGTTCGGCCTCCAACTCCGCCTGGAGAAGATCATCGAGATTGGTATTATGATACTGCCGATTACGCGAATGCAGAACTCATAGAACGCGGATATGAAGTGCTCATTGCTCCGGAGGCGGTCCGCTCATATCTGGTGCAGATTGAAGGTGTAAGTAATTGGACACTCAAGGCCCGGAAGCGAGACGGGGACGTTTCCCACCTGCTTTATGCGCCATTTCTTCAGGAGAAGGTATTCCGGGCGATGCTGTTTGCTGAAGGGCTGGCCAGTCTGATTAGCCTGCTATACCCGCAGATGAACTACAGCGCCGCGCTAATCGAAACAGAAGCACTGGAACACGCCAAGAGCAGCTGTGTCCACCTGTTAGGGTGCAAAGAGGCCGCGAGGATCGAAGGGGAAGTAGAGCGACTCTTGCTCCGAATCCGAGATGCCTATGGGCAGCACGAGGCTCTCTATGGGCAAGTCGGTTGAGATCGCTGCTGTCATCCCTGTGCGCGGCGGCTCGAAGGGCATCCCGCGCAAGACTACGCGTACACTCAGCAGAGTCGGCATTCTGGCTTAGTAGCAGGTGCCAGGGTAGCAGTGGGGGACGACATGCACAGCGACTGGAGAATGCAGAATGAGTGTCTCTGAGTACCCCGTCATCATGGATGCCGCCAAGCTATTTACTGAGGAAATCCATTCTTGTCCATTGTGTGGTAGTGCGGAGATATCTGCTTACGAGAGTGTCCTTCACCATAAGGTGCGAGTAACATATAGGATCTGCAGAGGGTGCGGGCTCGTTTACCAGTCGCCGCGCATTCCGGAAACGAAAATGCCAGAGTTCTATGAGAGCCAGTATAGGTTGCTTTATCTAGGACAGGCAGCCCCACGTGAGCAAGAACTAGAGGTCCAAAGAAGGAGAGCCCAGAATCTCGTTGATTTCTTAGACACGAACAAATGGATTCCGACACATCATCTCGACATCGGCTGCGGGAGTGGGGCGCTCCTACATGCGACTCAATCGCATTTCAACTGCAAGGTGGCGGGCATTGAACTGGACGAAGCGCATCGGGCCTATGCCACTGAAAATGGACTCAAAGTCTATGACTCTCTGGAGAATTGGCAGTTGAGCGAGACCGGCTTAGCTGACTTGGTGTCAATGTCGCATGTGCTAGAGCATTTGGCCTATCCAGTCGAGTACTTGATTCGGATACGCGAGACGGTACTGTCGCGTGAAGGTAGGTTGTTGATTGAAGTCCCCAATCTGTATTTTCATTCCGCTCTCGAGATTGCCCATACATATGCATTCTCGCTGACGACTCTGCGCAACGTACTACACAAGGCTGGGTTCGAACTGATCCGGTACAAACTGCACAGTGTGCCTCGTCCACGATTGTGTCCCCTCTACATAGCAGTTATCGCACGCCCTGATCAAGATGCCATGCAACATTCATTTCGCCCGGATCGATATTCTCGTCAGCGTCGTAAGTTGGGGCGAAGGTTGGTATCTATTGAAGCTGCTATCCGCCGCCGCTCTAGGCGTGCACTCATGAAGCTGCACGAGCAGATGAGAGGTTAGCATTGCATACTCTCGCCATCATCCCCGCGCGGGGCGGCTCGAAGGGCATTCCGCGCAAAAACATCCGCCTCCTCAACGGCAAGCCGCTCATCGCCCACACCATCGAGCAGGCGCGGCAGACGCCCGCTATTACGCGCGTCGTCGTCTCCACCGATGATGCGGAGATCGGCGCAGTGGCGCAGCAGTACGGCGCGGAGGTGGTGTGGCGTCCGGCGGAGATCAGCGGGGACACGGCCTCGTCGGAGTCGGCGTTGCTGCATGTGCTGGATCACTTGGCGCAGACGGAGGGGTACGAGCCGGAGCTGGTGGTGTTTTTGCAGTGCACGTCACCTCTGCGGCGCGAGAACGACATCGGCCAGGCAGTTCAGAGGTTGCTGGAAGAGCAGGCTGACTCGCTGCTTTCACTAACGCGGTTTGCCCACTTTCTGTGGCATGTGCCTGCCGGTCGCCTGACGTCGCTGAACTTCGACCACACCCATCGCCCGCGCAGCCAGGAACTTGCCCCCCTGTATATGGAGAACGGCTCGATTTATGTTCTGAAGCCCTGGGTATTGCACCAGTTTGGTAACCGCCTGGGCGGGAAGATCGCCTATTACGAGATGGACCCTTTGAGTGCTGTAGACATTGACACGCTCGCCGATTTTGCTCTGTGCGAAGCGATCATGGTATCCGCATGGGGAATAACAGATAATGATTAATATGATCATAGATCGCGATCTGGTGCCCTATAGTGTTCTCAGTGAAGAATCCATTGCCAATGCCCTGCACAAAATCGTCGAGAATCGGCAGGCGATCATTTGTGGTCTGGATGCCAACGGAACGATAGAAGGGTTGTTTACCAACGGCGATTTCTTGCGCTGGTTAGTTCAACAGCGGTCGGTGGATCTGGCACAACCGGTCTCTCTCATCCTCAACCGCCATTTTGTTTCTGCGGCGGAAGACGACTCGCCGGAAAAGATTAGCGCACTGCTGGAGAAAGTGAACTACGTTCCTCTGTTGGACACTAAGCGGCGGCTGGTCGCGGTAGCACGGCACCGTGAACGAGAAATCCGGATCGGCCCCTACCGGCTGGACGAGAAATCACCCACGTTTGTAATTGCTGAAATCGGCATCAACCATAACGGTAGCCTTGAACTGGCCAGGCAGCTTATTGATGCCGCGGTCGAGGCGGGAGCTGACTGCGCGAAATTCCAGATGCGCACCTTAGCTGCCCTCTACCAGAATCAGGGTGACGCAGAAGACGCCCGAGAGAACATCGGCTCTCAGTACACCCTAGACTTGCTGGCGCGCTTTCAATTGTCCCCTGAGCAGATGTTCGCTGCATTTGATTACTGCAAGGAGCGGGGCATTCTGCCACTGTGCACTCCTTGGGATAAGGAGAGCCTGGCGCAGCTAGAGGAATACGGCATGGAAGCGTACAAGGTCGCTTCGGCAGATTTGACTAATCACGATCTGCTGATGGCGCTGGCGCACACGGGCAAACCCCTGATCTGTTCGACCGGGATGTCAGATGAGGAAGAAATTCTCCAGGCTATTGATCTACTTCAGCGGTTAGGTGCATCTTATGTTCTGCTGAATTGCAATTCGGCATATCCCCCGCCGTTTAAGGATGTGCACCTGCGCTATATGGATCGTCTGGCCGAGATTGGGCAATGCCTTGTAGGGCATAGCGGGCACGAACGCGGTATTAATGTCGCAATCGCTGCTGTGGCACGCGGAGCGAAAGTGATCGAAAAGCATATTACGCTTGATCGTGATATGGAGGGTAACGATCACAAAGTAAGCTTGCTCCCTGGTGAGTTTAGAGCGATGGTTGAGGGTATACGGCAGGCTGAGGAAGCTCTGGGGACGGATACCAGGCGTCAGATCACACAGGGTGAGCGCATCAACCGCGCTACCTTGGCCAAAAGTCTCGTGATCAATTGTGACCTGGAGCCGGGCGCTATCATCTCTGCAGCGATGATCGAGATCAGAAGCCCTGGACGAGGTCTACAGCCTAATCGTATGAAGGAGTTGATTGGACGACGCGCCATGCGGCGATTTCAGGCGGGAGACTTCTTCTTTCTCAGCGATCTCGAAGCAGAGATGGTTGAGCCGCGTCCATATCAGTTCAGACGCCCCTGGGGTGTCCCAGTGCGTTACTATGATTATAAGACGATGCTGGAGAAGGCAACTCCTGATTTCGTGGAGTTTCATCTCAGTTATAAGGATATGGACCTCGATTTACACCAGTTTTTTGACCGACCGTACGATCTCGGGTTCACTGTCCACAGTCCGGATCTTTTCGCGGGTGATCACCTGTTGAATCTGGCTGCCGAGGACGAGAATTATCGTCAGAGGAGCATTTCCGAATTACAACGTGTAATTTACATCACGCGTGAACTTAAAACGTACTTCAAGCGTTCGCCTAAACCATTCTTGATTGTCAGCATGGGGGGATTCAGTCGGGACGGGTTGCTGCCTTCAGCAGAACGCCCTGCGATGTATGCTCGGATCGCCGAAAGCTTAGGGCAGTTGGATGCTGAAGGTGTCGAGTTAATCGCGCAGACATTGCCCCCTTTTCCCTGGTACTTCGGCGGACAGCTATATCTGAATCTGTTTGTCGATCCAGTAGATACTGCCGATTTCTGCCGCCAGTACGGTTATCGGTTGTGTTTCGATGTGTCGCACTCCAAGTTAGCCTGCAATCACTTTCACTGGTCATTCTCTGAATTTGTGGATCTGGTTGGCCCTTATCTTGCCCATCTGCATCTGGTTGATGCGCAAGGATTGGATGGTGAGGGGCTGCAAATCGGCGAGGGTGATGTGGACTTCCCGGCGCTGGCACGCCAACTTGAGCACTATGTGCCAGACGCGCCGTTCATTCCTGAGATCTGGCAGGGGCATGAAAACGGCGGAGAAGGTTTCTGGATTGCGCTTGAAAGACTCGAGAAATGGTTTTGATCCGCCGCTGATGCGGGGAGTGGAATGTCGAAAAAACCCCACATTGTCCTGATCATCCCACGCGGCGAAGCCGTGCGGAATTTCCTGTACTCCGATACGCTGCGTATCCTTAGTGAGAACGCAAGTGTCACTCTGTTGTCCGTCATCCACGACGACGCATTTGTCGCGCGCTTTGGGCCAATGGTCGAGCGGATCGTTCCGCTTCGCGATTACCAAGAGCGGCGGTGGATCAGGCAATATCGATCCCTGGTCCATAATGTGCACTTCTGGTGGCTAGGTAGTGGGGTGGCTCGTTGGCGCTTCGAGTATGGAGACAGCCTGTTCGGGACTCCATTCCAGAAGCTTCTGCGTGAGGGATACAAAGCGCTACTTAGGCTTCTGGCCAACCGTCCCACGCTCAATGCTTTGGCATCTCTGGAACGCTACCTCACTGTGAAATTCGGCCCAACAGATGAGTTTCGGCAGCTATACAAGCAACTGCAACCGGATCTCGTCTTCAATACATCACACGTCCATGGTCAAGCGAGCGATCTGCCCATGCGCGTTGCGTATAGCCTGGGAATTCCTACTGCGGGCTTCATCTTCTCATGGGATAACCTCACGTCGCGCAGCCGGATCATGGTTCCCTATCATAACTACTTGGTCTGGAACCACCGGATGCGTGATCAGCTTTTGAGTATCTACCCGGATATTGCGCCTGCGCAGCTTTTCATCACGGGTACTCCCCAGTTTGATTTTCATTTCAAATCCGAATATCGCCTGTCCAGAGAAGACTTGGCACACCGCCTGGGCATTGACCCTGCGCGGCCCTTCATTCTCTACACTACGGGTATAGACAGGCATTTCCCGAAAGAACACCTGATGGTGCAGTTAGTCATAGATTTGCTTAGAGATCTGGATATAAGACCTAGGCCACAGTTAGTGGTGAGGACTTATGCTAAAGGCACCAGCCAGGAAATGCTAGAACTTGCGGGGCAGAAGAATCCTGATGTTGTCTTTCCACCGGTCATGTGGGACAACAGATGGTTCATGCCGGCTGAAGAGGATCTTCCGCTCTATAGCAGCATGTTGCACGAGACATGCCTGGGAATCAATGCGGCTTCGACAGTGACTTTGGAGCTGCTCATGCTCGATAAGCCAACCATCAATCTAGGCTTTGATCCCCCAGGAAGCGATCTGCACCGCAGAGATCGTTACAGCAAGCACGTAGATGAGTTCGATCACTTCATTCCTGTTAGGGATAGTGGGGCGACCATGGTGGCGCGCTCGGAGGAAGATATGCGCAACATGCTGCTGCGCGGACTTCGTGAACCGCAGGCCGACAGCACCAGGCGACGACAGTTCATTGTGGACATGTTCGGCGACACGCTCGACGGGCACTCCGGGGAACGCGTGGCCGAGACTCTGCTGAGTCTCGCATCTAGTTAAGATTAGTGGGTTGACTTGCTCATTGTCAATTCCATAACGAGGCAAGCTTATGATCTCAGCAATGTCATTATCAGTCGTCACTCCGACATTAGAACGTCCTGAAGAAGTCGATGGACTTCTGGAGAATCTGGCACAGCAGACATTGCTTCCTCTTGAACTAATTCTTGTTGATGGTGCTCCGCCTGATGTCACTGCGACAGGGCATGTTGTTGCCTCAAAAGCGCCAAACTTACCCTATAGATGCCGATATATACGATACGGTGGCGGGACGGCTATTCAGCGTAATGTCGGGATTGACATGGTGAGGGGGGATTTTATTGCGTTCATTGATGACGATATTCGGCTGGAGGCAGACTTTTTCGAGCAGATTATGGCAGTATTCAGGGAGGATGAAAACTGCCGCGTTGGTGGTGTAGCGGGCTATATCACCAACCAGTACTTCGACATCAATTCCGTCGCTAGATGGCGCTGGAATCAGAGGCTTCGGCTTTATTCAACTTATGAGCCTGGTCGGTATGATTTCGAAACGGGCTATCCAATAAACCGCTACATGCAGCCACCGCACGACACAAACAGAGAGATCGACTTTATGGGGGCGGGATGCGCTATGTGGCGGCGAGAAGTGTTCGCCGATGGATTGCGTTTTTCCGAGTTCTTTTCAGGGCATGGCGTGTTAGAAGATGCACATTTAGCACTGCGGGCTGCAAAGCAGTGGAGACTTCTTGAGTGTGGGCGTGCGCGTTGTGTACACCTACAATCATCGAAGAGCAGAGAAGACGCACGCATGACTGCACGGAAAACAGCGGTCAACTATCGCTATGTGTTCATTGATATTGTGCCAAAACGCACTTGGAAACAGGAATGGCGTTTCTGGCGCGTACAAGTCTTTGATCTGTTTCGCCTGCTCCTAAGTGCTTTACGAGGTAGGCGAAGTGGATGGCAGGAGGTATTGGGCAAACTGGAAGGGATTATCATTGCTTTTCGACTTTAGCGATCATGCCACTCGTCTCTCGATGCCAGCCTCACCGTATTAACGCGATGAGTATGCTCAATACTGTACAGCGCCTTCTGAGAGGAAATACAAGGCTTTCATACCTTGCAACCCAGGCACGTCAATTGACAACAGCTCGTGACCCGAGTCACCATGACAGGGATGCATTCACTATCTGGTCCGAATGGCCATTTCCTGCGCAGACATCTGCCGCTATAGAAGAGCGGTTGTCAAGCGACTTATCCGAGTTGATCATTGGCCAGATTGATAATGATGGACGTGTTCTCGGCACCTTGGGCCCGCTCCCGATGGTTGAAAACGTTGGACAAGAAGAGTTTGTCAAAAGACGACAATATGATCTCAGTATAGTCTTGATCAATCAGGTGGTTCTCATCAGGAAGGATTTTCGAGGAAACAGGGCATCCTTCATACACGAATGGTTTAATCTACAGTATTTGCGATCAATAGGACAAGGAAATATTCCAGCAGTCTATGCGGCCGATGAGGACAATTGTTGCTTGTACAAGAGCATGATCAAGGGGCGCACCCTACGAGACTTGATGGTCGACGAGGGCGCAGAGATTCTGACTATCCAAACCCAAGATGATCTCGAGTTTCAAGGATTAACACAAGCGCAACGCATCGAGGCAGTCTGGCAGCGCGGACAGGAAGTGCTTGGAAAGGTTGTGCCCGCCTCTTTCTTGTCAGATTTACGGTGGCAGATCCGCCGAATCCATAAGGCTGGCGTTGTCAAACTCAGCCTGACGTTCGGCAATGTGATGGTAGGGGCTGCAGACAGCAAGCCCTGGCTGATTGATTTCGAAAACAGCGAGTATTTCCGCTGGAAAACCCACCCTCTCTACTGGCGCCGACGGAAACAGGACATCGAGAAATTCCGGCGCATTTATGGAATATCAGCTTATGACGAGCCTGAAAAATAGACTCAGGACAGGGCTGCAACGCGCTTACCTGCGTCTAATTTTGCCCGGCCTTCGACAGTTGCCCCTGCCGAGCACTCGCTTTGGCCCAGTGAAAGGAATCCATCCTCGACTTTCAACATGGACAGGCGTTCGCCGGGTCTCGCGCATACCGGATGATCTGGGGCATGATCATTGGTTGTGGGAATATCGCCCCGGAGGCACTGTCCAGGTTGCAGACCCCGTTGCGGCCATTCCAGATGTGCCAGAAGGCTTCAGGACTTATTCAACCTATGAGCATCCGTCTACTTACGTGGCTTGCATTCACGGGGGCCGCATCGCAACCAAGGCACTCGACGTTATCTCACCAGACGACAGAGTCTTCGGTGACCTATACCAATCTTCAGATGGAAGTATATCGGCACTGAGCCTGATCTATCCTCGCTTACCCCGAATGAAAAGAGGGCAAGGTCAATATGCCACAATAGTGTCCAACCGAAACCCTAACAACTACTATCACTGGATGATAGATTATCTGACACGCCTGTGGCCCTTGTACGGGAGCGGAATTACAGACTATAAGCTGTTCGTCCCCGCCAAATTGACTTCGTTTCAAGCGCAATCTCTGCAATTGCTGGGATATTCGGAGGATAGGCTGGTGCCTTTCGCTCAGGAGCACTGGGAAGTTGAGCATCTTCTGGTTCCTTCATTCGCGCCCGCCTATCGGTTTTCCCCGGAAGCATGCCAGTGGTTACGAGCCAAGTTGCTCTCGGCACTGGACGGTTTAGAGGATGGTTCCCCGAAGAGAGTCTTCATCAGCCGGCGGCTTGCGTCCAAGCGCCGGTTGCTCAATGAAGATGAAATCTGGGAATTGCTGCTCGAACCGGCTGGTTTCGCTCGAGTCTTTCCGGAGACAATGACACTTGCAAACCAGGCGAGACTCTTTCGGGAAGCCGACGTCGTCATTTCACCGCATGGGGCTGGGCTAACGAACATCTTGTTTATGCGTCAGGATGCTTTGGCGATTGAGTTGGTTCCTGCGCTCAGGGCCAAGCCAGAATTCTTTTTGCTGTCCAGTGCAATGGGGGTCAGGTACGCATGTGTCACTAATGCGACGCGCGCTGCGGCCCATCCCCTGGGGCGGATACCTGATACTGATTTTGCGGTTCCCGTTGAACGTCTTGAGGCTATCATATCTTTACTGAAACTCAGGTGATCTACAGCAACCTCGTCGTGGTGACAGTAGACCAGCCAACTGCCTTGAACGAGCCTTTTCTGGCAGATGATTGCATTGTGGTTGTTGACGACACAAATTGGGATGCTCCCAGGCAGGCTACCGAGGATTTCATGCGCCGGAGTCATCATCCATGCGAGGTGTTGCTGGACGTGAAGACAAGAGATCGCTGCCACCCGACGTTCTGGAACGGGATCATGCTTCTTCGCAAGAGAGGTTAGTAACTCCGGAAGGACTCGAACAGGATCAACCAGGCCCAAAGCAAACCTAGAAAACGAGTGACAGTGAGAGCAGGTGATAGACCCAATGGAACAACAGAGTTCTGATCGACTGATGAAGAAGAAGGCCAGAGTACCCGGAACCGTGTCTCCGTTGCTTGTCATCTATCGAAGAGTCCCGTTGTTACACCCCGTATACAGACATCTCCGAGCTCTCCTCTCGCGGTACACATTGAAGAAGCGCATTACTCGAAGAATGGCGCTCTCTAAGCCCTGTCGTATTATCATTGGGGCGAATGGGAAGCCCCGTGGCGATTGGATATTGACCGAAATCTACAATCTGAACATCCTCGCCGAAGCAGATTGGAAGCGGTATTTCCAGGAAGGAACGATCGACGCTCTACTTGCCGAACATGTATGGGAGCACCTGAGGCTGAAGGAAGGGCAGATGGCAGCCTGCTTGTGTTTCAGGTATCTGAAACCTGGCGGCTACATCCGAGTGGCGGTGCCCGACGGTTTCTTTCCTTCGGTAGACTACATTGATTTCGTGCGTCCTGGGGGTGTCGGGCCTGGCGCTGACGATCACAAGGTTCTCTACACCTACAAGACTCTCAGCGAGGTCTTCGAATCAGCCGGTTTTACGGTGGAGCTTCTGGAGTACTGGGACGAACACGGCGTATTCTATGGCTCTGAGTGGGATACTGACGGCGGAATGATCATGCGTTCTATGCGGTTTGCCAAGCGCACTTTTCGCTGTCATGACGGTAAGGAGCATAACTATACTTCCATCCTATTAGATGCCAGAAGATGAATCTCGCCGTCATCTCTCACAAACCCTGCTGGCCTGCGCCTGATTCTCCGTCCGGCTACGCGACAGACGGGGGCTTTCCGTTTCAGATGAGGGCGCTGTCAGAGCTTTTCGATTCGACGACGCTTGTAGTTCCATGTCTCCGTGTGAGCAGAAAAGATCAGGGAACCCCCCTTGAAGGCCATAACCTTTTTGTGGCCCCACTTGAGCTTCCTTCCGGGGCCGGACTCCGCCGCAAGTTGTCACTGTTACCCTGGCTGGCACGAAATGGCCCCACCCTGCTCCGTGAGATGCGGCGGGCCGATGCCGTACATACGCCCATCCCTGGCGATATAGGGACGATTGGGATGTTGATGGCGTTCGCTCTGCGCAAGCCTCTGTTCGTGCGGCACTGTGGGAATTGGCTTGTACAAACCACCTGGACAGAGCGCTTTTGGAAGTGGTTCATGGAGCGCTTCGCTGGTGGGCGCAATGTGATGCTCGCAACCGGCGGATTGAACGAACCACCATCCCGGCGAAATCGTAACATTCGTTGGATCTTCTCCACGTCATTGACCAGTGAACAGATCGGCCGTTCTGGTATGCCGCGACAGGCTGTGTCTCTGGATGCTCCTCGCTTGATCACGGTTTGCCGGCAAGAGCCGGATAAAGGCACCGATCTGACCATAATGAGTCTTCCACACCTGTTAGCCGAGTTCCCTGGAATCAGGCTTGATGTTATAGGAAATGGATCGGCACTGAAAAAGTGGGTTGCACTCGCTGATTCTCTGGGTGTCACAGAGCATGTCGTGTTCCACGGTGGAGTTGTGCATTCGCAAGTCCTTGAGCACCTTCGGGGTGCCGAAATCTTCTGTTTTCCAACAGCAGCGTCTGAGGGTTTTCCCAAGGCCGTTTTAGAGGCCTTGGCTTGTGGACTGCCGGTGATCACGACTCCTGTTTCGGTACTGCCCCTGTTGATTGACACCGGCTGTGGATTCGTTATCCCGGAACGAACTCCGAGCGCCATCGCAGAAGCTGTGCGCTCGCTCATACTGAACCCCGAACTATATCGGTCAATGTCTGTCCAAGCAATGGAAACCGCCCGCCAGTATTCGCTCGAACAATGGGGGGCGGCGATAGGGCACTTGTTGTCCGCACACTGGGGAGAATTGCGCTCTGGTGACAAATCCTAGGCCGCAGCGCGTCTGTTTTGTCGCAGGCACACTCGGCCAAGGTGGTGCCGAGCGCCAGTTGTTGTATATGGTATCTGCTTTGTCACAAATGGGGATACAGTGTCAGATACTGAGCCTTATGCATGGTGAGTTCTACCATTCCCGACTGCTGGACATTGGAGTACCAGTCATCTACGTCGGACGATTCGGATTGCCTCTGTTGCGCCTGTTTAGCATCATTCGGGAAGTTCGCCGCTGGCGACCGGATATCGTTCAGAGTGCACACCTGTACACCAACCTCTACGCAGCCATTGCCGCTCGGATCACTGGCTCAATCAGCATTGGTGCCAATCGCAACAGTGTTGTTCACGACATTCAACCTCTGGGCTACTGGGGTAAATTATGTTTACGGTATCCGCACGCAGTGGTCACAAATTCGGCTCAATCCCTTCAGACTATAAGAAAGAATGCTCTGACGCTCAGACCGGTATTTCTGCTCGAAAATGCAGTTGATTGCGAGCAGTTCGAACCCCGCCTCACACCAAGAGAACCGGCTTCTTCCATATACACTCTGGCGGTGGGACGGCTGGTCGGACAAAAACGTCACGACTTGTACTTGCGAGCGGTTGTTGGGGCGCGGCAAACTGCGCCCAACCTGCTAGCGCGTATCGTAGGAGAGGGTCCCCAACGCACTGCTCTGGAAGACCTGGTTGCTGAGCTGAACATCGGGGATGTTGTTGAATTCCTGGGCGCGCAGTGTGATATGGCACCCATCTACCAGCAGGCAGATATGTTAGTCCTCACGTCCGACTATGAAGGCACCCCCAATGTGGTTCTGGAAGCGATGGCCTGCGGTCTGCCGGTCGTTACCACCCGCGCCGGTGCAGTACCGGGCCTGATAGAAGACGGTGAAACGGGATATGTGACCGAATTGGGGGATGTTGACGCAATAGCCAGGGCGATTGTTGACCTGGCACTCCATCCTGATAAACGAAAGCAGATGGGAAAAGAGGCACGGGCTAGAGTCGAGGCACAGCATTCACTTAAAATGCTTGGCCCCCGTCTGTTGGCGATCTATAATCAGGTCCTCGGAGCGCCATAGTTTCGGCCAGAGACAGATGATTCGCGAAGACAGAAGCAACCCCCTACCTTCCCAGACTGTCAGCAGCGGGTTCACGACTCACACCAGCCCTATTCTGCACTTCCGCAACGATCAGCGGTTCCTGCAGCTTCTCTTCATTACGCTGCACTTCCCACTAGGGCTGGTTTTGCGCGTGGCACCCAGTCTGGGCGCAATACAGGCCGGCCTGATTGTCTTGATAGGTCTCAGAGCGGTCAGTCGCAGCAGCAGAAGCGACATCACGGCAATCTCGGCTTTGGGGTACCTGATGGGAGGGGAAGTTCTGTGGCGTATGTTGGGTCTTTCTCCACTGCCTCCCTATGAAGGGGGGAAATACGCCGCCATCGTCATAGCGACAGTGGGTATCATGCGCCGCTATAGACATGTGCGAGAGTGGCCCCTCATTCCATTCCTGTATCTCTTGTGCCTGCTGCCATCAATGATAATGTTGCTGGGAGAGGTTGATCTGGCATTTGCCCGAGGGGCCGTAGTGGGCAATCTTACAGGCCCTATGGTATTAGGATTATGTTCTCTATATTTGGCAGGGGTTGAGCTGAATTCCAAAGAGGTTGAACAGCTTGCCACTTGGGTGCTAGCGCCGATCCTCAGCATTAGCGCATTGGTATTGTACGGCACGTACGAGGCGCAGCAGGCGGGTAACTTGTACTTCAGCACTTCATCAAATATGACTACATCGGCGGAATTTGGGCCTAATCAGGTATCAAATACGTTGGCCTTGGGTGCATTGATATGCTGGCTCTGGCTCGTTTCTTTCCGGACGCGCATCATCGAGATAATCATCATTTTGTTCATACTACTTGGCTTGACCACGCAAATCTTGTTGACTTTCTCGCGCGGCGGGGCCTATGTCTTAGGATTGTGTATTGTCGGAACTGTGATAGTTCAGGCTCTTAATGTCACAGGGGAATCACCGGCTTATCTTGGCAGGTGGATCAGGAGGTTGTCCATAGCTCTTCCGGCGCTTATCTTTGTTGTCTGGCCCTGGGTTGACGACTTCACTGAAGGTGCTCTGACCAAGCGCTATAGCGAGGAAGACACCGTCAGAACCCAGATTATAGCGACGGAACTTGACATCTGGCGGGACCATCCTGTATTCGGGGTCGGCCCTGGCCGAGTGCAGACGTTCATTCGGCAATACTCATCCCTGGGCAACCAAACCCACACCGAATTCACGCGGCTTCTTGCTGAACACGGCATGTTTGGCGCGTTCGGCATATCACTGTTGATTTCGGGAGTTATTGGGCGTTATCGTAGAAACAGAAACGTGCACGCTAGAACGTGGATTATCAGTTGTGCTGCGTATACCTTCTTATATATGACTCAGGCTGCAACGCGCACTGTTGCGCCTGCTGTTATGTATGCGCTGATATGGACTCAACTTTTCTCTGATCCGGAGTGAGTGCGAAGCATCTATGCGAATACTGTACGTAACCTCAGAATGGCCAACGGAGACTCACCCCTGGTACGCTCCGTTCCTTGTGCGTCAAGTAGGGGCTCTACGTCGAGCAGGGGTAGACATTGAGGTATTTCCATTTCGAGGACAGAGAAAGCTCAAGAACTACGTTCGGATCTACCGCCGTCTGCATACGAAGATCCGTAATGAGAGTTTCGACGTGATTCACGCCCAATTTGGGCATAGTGGACTCTTGGCCAGTATCCCCAAACGCTCACCGATGGTGGTTACGTTCCAAGGCAGTGACTTGCAGGGCATCTACACATCAAGGGGATACCATCCTATCAGTTACCCATTGAAAATAGCAATGCAGTGGGTTGCTTTTGCTGCAGACGAGGTTGTTCTAGTTGCAGAGCATATGCATCGTTTTCTGAAACGGTGTGACTATCATGTAATTCCCGGGGGGATAGATTTGGGCCTGTTCAGGCCCCTACCCCAGGAGAGGGCGCGATTGCAGCTTGGCTTGGAGCCAGACCGATTGTTGGTTGCATTTGTTGGCTCTCCTACAAATGCTGTCAAACGCCATTGGCTGGCAAAGGAAGCCGTCGGCAATCTACCAAAGGCTCTGGGTGTTGAGCTACTCACTATCACCGGAGTCTCTCCCGAACAGGTTCCAATTCACCTGAATGCCGCTGACGCATTGCTCGTCACATCCAAGCATGAGGGTTCACCGAATATGGTCAAAGAGGCAATGGCTTGCAATCTTCCGATCGTCAGTGTAAAGGTGGGAGATGTAAGCGAACGCCTAGCCAAAGTCACTGGTTGTGCGGTCATCGATTCGGACGATCCAAAGGAAATTGCCTGTCAGCTAGAGCAGGTTCTTTACCGGCGTGAGCGCACTAATGGATGGGAAGTTGCCCAAGAACTCGATGAGAATCGTTTGGCGCTCCGCCAGATCGAAGTGTATGAGAGCGCTATTGCCAAGAACAGGCGGCGGCGTTAGTTTTCGATGATGTTCCTTCACGCCTTCGGTTCCTACAAATATGCGCGCTATGTCCCGACGGACGAGTTCGGTGTAGCAGATGCTTGCTCCATCATGGAACGTCTGCAACAGCGTATGGGTGACGTTGAGGTTCTCCTTGAGATGACCGACGCCATCCCTCGTGGGCCAAACGGCAAATTCCGCGCCGTTATTTCCAAAGTAAATCCTGGCCCGTCCGACGCTGCGAAACCGTAGCGGACCACCTAAATATGCACTGGCGAAAGAACGTGCAACCCAGGTTTCTCCTTCACGTCGTCGGGGCGCGGCCCAACTTCATGAAAGCAGCGCCGGTCATGGCCGCGCTCTCCGCCCGCTCTGGCATTCAGCAGAGGCTCATTCACACTGGCCAGCACTATGACCGGGGCATGTCGGAGGTCTTCTTCCAGCAGCTTGGATTGCCCCATCCCGACATCAACCTGGAGGTCGGGTCGGCCAGCCACGCTCAGCAGACCGCCCAGATCATCAGCCGCCTAGAGCCTGTATTGCTGGACCATCGCCCTGACTGGGTACTGGTGTATGGGGACGTCAATTCGACGGTGGCTGCCGCGCTGGTTTGTGCTAAACTGCTCATCCCGGTGGCGCACGTCGAGGCGGGTCTGCGCTCGTTTGACCGTACTATGCCCGAAGAGATCAACCGCGTGCTGACTGACCAGATCGCGGATTTGCTGTTTACGCCTTCCAGGGATGCTGATGAGAACTTATCACGGGAAGGCATCTCATCGGAGAAGATCCACTGCGTTGGCAATGTGATGATTGACACGCTGGTGCGATTGCTGCCTCAAGCGGACGAACGCCCTATCTTGACAACATTGGGGCTTAACTCAGGTAAGCCTTATGTACTCGTGACGCTCCATCGCCCGTCCAATGTTGATAACAGAGTGATGTTGACCGGTCTCGTGACAGCTTTGGCGGAAATCAGCCGGGATTTGCCGGTTATATTTCCGGTCCATCCGCGTACACGCCAGCGCCTAATAGACTTGCAGCTTGCAGAGACTACCCCGAATCTTTGCCTGATAGAGCCATTGAGCTATCTGGATTTCCTCGCTCTGCAGAGGCATGCAGCGGCGGTTATTACTGACTCAGGGGGCGTTCAAGAGGAGACAACTTTCCTTGGGGTACCTTGTCTCACAATGCGGACAAACACAGAGCGCCCAATCACTATTAAACTGGGAACGAACACTTTGATTGGCCAGGACACGCAGTTGCTTCGCCATGAGTTGGCCAGAATCCTCAACGGGGAGACCAAGAGAGGGCAGATTCCCCCCCTGTGGGATGGCCATACGGCTGAGCGAATCGCGAACATTATCACGAATAGCCCCGGGTAAGGCGTGACCCGTATTCTCCTGATTCACCAAGCATTTATTTCGCCCAGCGAAGCCGGGGGCACTCGACACTATGAGCTTGCCCAGCACTTAATCCGGCAGGAGCACGAGTTCACGATTGTAGCCAGCAACCTGGGCTATCTCACGGGGCAGTGTGTGGTCGAGGGAAAGGGCCTTGTCAAAGAGCAGATTATTGATAATGTGCGGGTGCTGCGGGCCTATGCCTATCCCTCACTTCATAAAAGCTTTGTCTGGCGAACCATCTCGTTTCTGAGCTTCATGCTCACCTCAGTGTGGGCGGCGTTGCGCGCCGGCCCAGTCGATCTTGTCATCGGCACCTCACCGCCGATCTTCCAGGCTGTCTCGGCATGGTTGGTAGCGCTCCTGCGGCGGCGTCCATTCCTGCTCGAAGTGCGCGATCTGTGGCCTGAGTTTGCGATTGGCATGGGAGTGCTGAGAAACTCAGTCCTGATCAGCCTCTCGCGCTGGCTGGAACGGTTCCTGTATGCCCGCGCAACACATATTGTCGTCAACTCACCGGCCTATCGCGAGTATCTTCTGGAAAAGGCTATCCCAGGCGAAAAGATCACTCTCATCCCCAATGGAGTGGATGTTACGGCATTCTCTCCAGGAGCCGATGGTCAGGAAGTACGCCAACAATTCAATCTGGATGGCAAGTTCGTTGTCATCTATGCGGGCGCACTCGGTATGGCGAACGACATCGGCACGATTCTGAGCGCTGCTGATGCGTTGCGCGACAACCGCGACATCCACTTCCTGTTAGTTGGCGATGGCAAGGAACGAGCTAACCTGGAGACTCGGGCGCGCGAGCTTCAGCTATCCAATGTGACCTTCGCTGGCTCGCATCCCAAGGCATCTATACCTGACTTTCTGGCAGCGTCCGATGTCTGCGTGGCCACGCTGCAGGACATTCCCATGTTTCGCACAACTTATCCAAACAAGGTTTTCGACTACATGGCCGCAGGACGCCCCACTATCCTGGCCATTGATGGTGTGATTCGCGAGGTTGTCGAAGCTGCCGGTGGGGGTATATTTGTGCCGCCAGGGAATCCTTCCGCATTGGCGGGCGCGATCCGAAAGCTGAGCGCAGATCGGGAATGTGCCCAGACTATGGGACATGCGGCACGACGCTACGTTGTCGAACACTTTGATAGGCGCCAGCAAGCCGAAGCATTTGCCGAACTCGTCAGGCGGTTGGTGGATAGAGAGAAAGCTTGAACAGATTCTATCGGCACGGCGGGAAGCGTCTTGTTGATTTGATCTTGACGGTATTCGCACTTGGACTGTTCTCGCCCGTCCTGGTCGTAATCGCGTTCCTCGTGCGGGTCAGGCTTGGTTCCCCCGTTCTCTTCCGTCAGCAGCGCCCCGGACTTCGCGGCAGACCCTTCATCCTGCTCAAGTTCCGCACAATGACCGACGCGCGCGATGCAGATGGCAATCTCCTGCCCGATGAGCAGCGCCTTACCTCGTTCGGGCGATTCTTGCGCCGCACCAGCATGGATGAGCTTCCAGAGCTGCTCAACGTCCTGAAGGGAGACATGAGCCTGGTCGGGCCGCGCCCCCTGCTGATGCAGTACCTGGATCGCTACACTTCGGAGCAGATGCGCCGTCATGAGGTCAAGCCGGGCATCACTGGCTGGGCGCAGATCAACGGGCGCAATGCCCTGTCGTGGGAAGATAAATTCGCACTGGATGTGTGGTATATTGATCACCTGTCCCTATGGCTGGATCTCAGGATTATTCTGCTGACGATATGGAAGGTGTTGCGGCGGGAGGGGATCAGCCAGGCGGGTTTCGCGACGATGCCGGAGTTCATGGGGACGGAATCAATTCCCGACATCTCATGAGTGGTATTCTGATCATAGGCGCAGGTGGGCATGGCAAAGTTGTGGCTGATATTCTTCTGAGGCAGTCCATAGCGGTCTTGGGCTTTCTGGATGATGATCCGGCCATGTGGGGGACTTTTCGCCTGGGCTTACCGGTTTTAGGTGCTATTAACACCTTCTCAGATTATTCCCCGGAAGGGCTGATTATAGGCATTGGCTCAAATGTGATGCGCCGTGAGATTGTTAGGCGCCTCGGCAGCCTGGCGTATGATCTCTGGCAACCGGCTGTCCATCCCGAAGCGATTATTGCTCCATCAGCGAGCATTGGACGGGGGACAGTGATCGCAGCCGGAGCAGTGGTGAATCCTGACACATGTCTGGGAGATCATGTCATCATCAACACGGGCGCTACGGTTGACCACGATTGCTATATAGGCGATTTCGTGCATATCGCCCCCGGCGCACATATGGCTGGCAGCGTTCGTATAAGCGAGGGAGCCTTGTTGGGAATAGGTAGTGTAGCGATTCCTGGCAGTGCCATTGGTGAGTGGGCAACAGTCGGCGCCGGCGCTGTGGTGCTAGGCAATATCCCAGGCCACGCGATCGCCGTAGGCGTCCCTGCGCGCTGGAGCTTCAAAGGAGAGTAGGCTGTCCATGCACATCCCCATGTCCTCCCCCGACATCACAGCCGCAGAGATCGCTGCCGTCAACGCGGTGCTCAGCACCCGCTGGCTGAGCATGGGGCCTAAGATTGACGAATTTGAGCAGGCGTTCGCCGCACAACTGGGCGTTCAGCACGCCATCGGTGTCAACTCCGGCACGAGTGGGCTGCATCTGGCCATGATCGCCGCAGGCATTAGCGACGGGGACGAGGTGATCACCCCCTCGTTCAGCTTCATCGCGTCGGCCAACTGCGTGCTCTACGAGCGTGGCAGACCGGTTTTTGTTGACATTGACCCGCTCACTGGCAACATGGACCCGTCGCGAATCGCGGAGGCCATCACCGAGCGCACGAAAGCGATCATCCCGGTCCATGCCTTCGGCCAGCCCGCCGATATGGACCCGCTTCTCGCCATCGCGCGTGCGCACAACCTCTGCGTGATCGAAGACGCCTGTGAAGCCTTTGGCGCAGAGTACAAGGGGCGTCGCGCGGGGACGCTCGCTGATGCCGCGGTGTTTGCCTTCTATCCCAACAAGCAGATGACTACCGGGGAAGGCGGCATGATCGTCACCGACAATGCGGCGTGGGCTGGCCTTTTCAACAGTCTGCGCAACCAGGGCCGGGACGTCTTCGACGGCTGGCTCAACCATACCCGCCTGGGCTACAATTATCGCATGGATGAGATGAGCGCCGCGCTCGGCCTGGCCCAACTGAAGCGCATCGAGGAGCTTTTGCAGAAACGGGCGCAGGTAGCGGCCTGGTACAACGAGCGCATTGACGAGATACCCGGCCTGGAGAAACCCTATATCGCTCCGACCACGACGCAGATGAGCTGGTTCGTCTATGTTATCCGCTGCGGTGCTGGCGTTGATCGCAACAGTCTCATCGAGCACCTGGGAGAGCAGGGCATCCCCTCCCGCGCCTATTTCACACCGATCCACCTGCAGCCCTTTTATCAGCAGCAGTTCGGCTGGCGGCGCGGTGACCTGCCGCACACTGAGCAGGCGGGCGATACCTTCCTGGCACTCCCCTTCTCCGGCGTGATGACTGAGGAGCAGGTGGAGTACGTCTGTGAGAAGCTGCGCGAGGGGGTGGCGCAGGCGTGATAGTGCCTGCGTGCTGGACGTGCGTCCGGGTATCACCAGTCTCGCCTCGATCGAGTACCGCAATGAAGAAGCCATCCTGCACGGCCCCGACTGGGAACAGCGCTACATCCGCGAAGTCCTGCCCGCCAAGCTGGCCATTGACCTGCGCCACGTGCGGCAGGCCACCCTCTTCGACGACATTCTGATCGTCCTGCGCACGCTCCTCGCTTTGTTCCGCTAGACCCTTCCCAATATTTCCCTGGTATCCGTCTTGATAAAAATATGGTAATGTCCGTATACTTCTGTAAAAACAAGGAGGCGTGAGCTACCATTCGTTTGTCCAAGAACGAATCCCGCGAGGGGAAAGGGAGCACACGCCATGAGCACGAAGATACCGCCGAGCGAGCGCATTCGGCAACTACTGGAAGGCTATCTACAAGGCGGCTACCAGCACAGCGAACAACCGGCCAGCGACTTTCTGAAGCTGGCGGCGCAGATGGTGGCGCAGGAAGCGCTGGAACAGGAAGTGACCGACTTTCTGGGGCGCGAGCGGTACGAACGCCAGGAAGAGGCGGTCGGGTATCGCAACGGCTACAAGCCGGGCCGAATGCGCAGTGCGGAGGGCGAGATCGAGCTATCGGTGCCGCAGGTCCGCGAAACCGAGCAGCCGTATCGTTCCCGGCTGATGGAGTTCTTCAAGGGCAACACGGATGTGCTGGATTACCTGGTGCTGCAGATGTACACCCGTGGTCTGTCGACGCGTGACGTGGAAGACGCCTTCCGGGATCCAGTGACCGGTGAACCCTTGCTGGGCCGCACTAACGCGATTGGGGAAATAATATGGCACGTCTGGACACCTCGTTAGAACAGGCAGGCGCAGAATTTCTGGTCCTTGGTCGCCTGCTGATCGAGGGTATACAGGCTTTCAAGGCATATACTAATTTCCCCGGCTATGACATCATTGCGACCAACCCGGAGAAGAATCTTTCCTGTCGCATTCAGGTCAAGAGTCGCTGGGCCACCGATTATGATGGTGGTTTTCCGATTCGCAACTTTGATTGCGATTTTGTGGTTTTGGTTGCCCTTAACAGGGGATATCGGGGTTATCGTCGTCGCAAAAAATCTGCCGCAGATGATAACGGTCGTCGCGAACCGCAGTTCTATGTGATGCCAGTCGAGATCGTGCAACTTGCGCAGGACCCGAAAAGTGGTTGGGGAAAAGTGTTCTTGCGGCGAATGGATGAACCAACACAATATCTAAGCAACTGGAGTCTCGTGCGCGAGTTTCTTCAGTATGAGGATACAGAAGCAAATGGAGATCGGCAACTGGATATGGGTTGAAAGCGAGAGTTCCGCAGCAAAGGTCGTGGACATTCAGACACTCTGGGGAAAGACGACCTGCCATGTCTGGTTGCCAGGTCGAAATGAGATTAAGATCTTACCAGTAGAACATGTTGCTCCGCTCAATAGTCAAAATGCTGCTCTTTCCGAAGATCATGTTATTTATATTGCAGCAGCTGCGCGCATTGCCGATGCATTGAATGGCGACATCCTGCTTGCGCCGCTGTCATCATCGATCATCCCTCTTCCCCATCAACTGTATGCACTCTCCCAGGTCATATCTGGTGAACGGATACGATACCTTCTCGCTGACGAGGTAGGTCTGGGTAAAACCATTGAAGCTGGTTTGATATTGCGGGAGTTGAAATTACGGGGCTTAGTACGGCGAGTTTTAGTAGTCGTACCCAAAGGTGACAACCGGTAATGCCCGTATACTTCTGTAAAAACAAGGAGGCGTGAGCTACCATTCGTTTGTCTGAGAACGAATCCCGTGAAAGGGAAAGGGAGCACACGCCATGAACGCAAAGATACCGCCGAGCGAGCGTATTCGGCAACTGTTGGAAGGCTATCGGCAAGGCGGCTACCAGCACAGCGAGCAACCGGCCAGCGAGTTTCTGAAGCTGGCGGCGCAGATGGTGGCGCAGGAAGCGCTGGAACAGGAAGTGACGGATTTCCTCGGGCGAGACCGTTACGAGGCTACAGTTCATCCTTGTCGAACTGGCGGCGGGAGCTGGCTGCCGTGACGTTGCATGAGAGATGACGCGGGCGTCCAGCGGAGCGGCTCAATCCGCCTCAAAACCATGACTGCCGAATCTCAAGGTCCGACTATTCTCGCCAATCGTTCGCACAGTCGCTTCGTCAAAACCATCCGCGCGACGCGCGCTGATTTCCAGGTGAATCTCAACCTCGCAGCCGGTCAGGCTCGTCAGGCGCTGAATGACTTCTTCCACGACTAACCCGATTTCCCGGTTCACACGCTGGGGATCAATGGCCACAGTTCCATAATAACGGGTGAGCGTGGGCGGTATGTGCGCATCCGGTTCGGATTTAGCCCTCGTGGTTTTGGGTTGGACAACCGCAACCTGTTCGCCCTCGCGCAACTCGGCAGCAACTTTGGCTGCGTCAGCACGTGCCTGATCCTCGTTGATTTGGCTCTGTGCCACAGCGGGATGGACCAGCACACTCTCATCATCAAAATAGATGCTGCTGGCGCTGCGGAAAGCCAAGCCGCTGAAACGTCCATCTTTCACCTGAGTTGCATAGGCAAATGGCGCATCCAGGCGATTGATACCATCCCGCGCCGCATTTTGCAGCACACTGTCATCGAGCAGCCGAGGCAAGTAGCAATAGCGGGCGAAGTAGTCCCATAACTGCCTGAGTCCGATGTATCCGTGCTCGCCCCACAGGTTGAAACGATCCAGCTCCATGCGCAGGTTGTCAGGCGACCAGGCCGGAATCAGCGCTTCGCTCTGGTGCAGTTTGCGCGCTGCACGCAGGTAGAAGCTCTCATCGCCGCTGATGCGAGCAGCCTGCCACTCAATGACCCCAATCGGCTCCGGCTGGTACGGCATGAGCAGCCAGCTATACGTTTCCATCAGGCGATGTTCGACGGTCTCCAGGGTGCGCGCAAGTTGCGCCTGCACCTGTTTACGCTGCTGGGCATCCAGGTTAAGCTGCTCCTCATCGTCACGAATGGACGACCAGGCCAGATACTCGCGCACAGCTTCCCGCAGCGCTTCGACATCGCCCTGATCCGCCGCGATGAAAACCAGCATGTTACGATAGAGACGCGGGGAATTACCCCGCTCCTCTAGGATTTTCTGAGCAAACCGCAGCGCTTCCGAATCGCCATTGGTACGTTTATGACTGTGATCTGGGTGCAATACAACGACCCGCGCCTGCGGCTCGTCAATCACATCCGACGTCTGAAGCGGCGCGACGTGCGCTCCGTCGAAATCGCGTGTGCGCGGCACTTTCTTCAACCGGATCACGATATCCTGGTTTACCACATCGGGTGAGATATTTTGTGCGCGGTCGCGGGCCAGGCGGTTGACGGTAGGGCGCGTATCGTACCAGTAGCGGCTGCCGTCGGTGTAGAGGTAGGTGAGCTGGTTGCTCATGCGTTTGAGAGCATCGCCGAACACGGGAACTGGCTCACCGGGCTGTACCGTCGCCAGCCGGATGCGCACTTCCTCCACGCCGCGCACAGTCTGAGCAGCCACCGAAGGCGCACTGCCGATGAAAATGCTGCGGGCCACACGGCGGCAGGCAGTGTACTTGCCCAATGTGGGCACATTATTGTCAATCTGGAAGGGGCGCGATTCAGTCCCATCAATGTCGGCATCTGTCACCCCTGACCATGTCTCCGGCAGATAGTGCAGCAGTTCGTTGCGAACAGATGCTGCATCCAGGGGGAGCGTGCCGGGCAGAATCAGCAGCGATTGATCGCCGCGCGCCCACAACTCGTGGATCACTGCCGCCATCAGGCGCAGCACGCCGCGCGTGCGCTGGAAACGATCCAGCGTAGACCAGTCATGATACAGCCGGTCGAAGAGTTCCGGGTGAATGGGGTAGGCGGCGCGCATTCGCCCCAGGTACTCGCGCTCGGAGACGGGCGAGGGGAAATCGTCCCGGTTGTCGTAGTACATGGCCGCGAACGCATCCAACACCGCATCCCGCGCCGCGTAATCCATCTCGCTGGCGAACAGGCGGCGGCGCACGATCTCGAAGCCCTCAGTGGCCGTGATGGGTCGCCACGCGGCTTCCATACGCTCAACAATTTTCGAGAGGGTGTTCAGCGTCTCCTGGCCACCTTCGCCGCCGATCTCGATGCGTGACTGCGGAATCGAGACGATCAGCAGCGAATCCGACGAGCGCCGCACGGCTTCGGTCAGCGATTGCACGAAGCTCATGACCGAGTCGAACGTCCCGGCGGGCAAATTGTCGGTGTGGTAGAGGTTGCGCGCGTAGGCGACCAACTCATCCATGATGATCAGGCAGGGGCCGTAGGTTTCCAGCAGATCAACGAGGGTATCCGAGCCGGGATTCACCCCGTTGAGGTCGGCATTTTCGACCAAACGATAACCGCCAACACCACCGAGTTGATAAGCCAGTTCGCCCCACAGCGTGCGCGTCGTGCAATCCTCGTAGACGCGCGGATCGGCGGGGTTGAGCGCCTGGCCAACCAGCACCGCCCGGTTCGCTTCCGGCGGGTCAATGTCGCCGATTTCTTCTGCGATCCGCTCACCGCCGACAATGTCGGACAGCTTGCTGATTTCGCCCCCGACCAGGTGATACAGCGCCAGCATACTGTGTGTTTTCCCGCCACCGAAGGCGGTCTGCACCTGGACGACCGGATCACCGGCCTGACCCGTCAGCCGCCGGATGCCGTTGGTGATCAGGGCCAGCAGCCCCTCGGTGAGGTAGGTGCGGCGGAAGAACTCGCGCGGGTCTTGGTATTCCGGCGCAGCGTGACCGGCCAGCACCTGCGACAGGTCGGCGGTGAACTCGGCCTGCATGTAGCGCCCACTTGCCACGTCGGGATGGGGCTGCACGACCTGCCGCCAGGGTTTGAGGCCCGGTGTGGTGGTGCGGCGCCTATCTTCATCCAAGGGGCCGGTAACCTTCTTGGACTTGTGCGCTTCGGCTTCGTAGCGCAGACGCAGCAAATCCTGGCTGATGAGCTGCACCTCGGCCATTTGATCGCCCGCGCTGATCGCCCCCAGCAGCCGCGCGGCGGTATCGGCTACGCGGTAGGCATCGTCATTGCTGAACGCGCGCTGATGCGCCCAGGCGTTGCGCGCTTCCATCAATTCGCTGACGTAGGAGCGCTCCGCGTACCCCAGTTTTTCGCGGAAAACCTCGTTCCAGCGCCGCCACATCAGGTTCAGCCAGCCGTGCGCATCTACATGTTCCAGCAGCGTATCTTCGACGTTGCCTGCGCTCAGCACGACATCTCGCGGCAGCTCGTAGGCGCTGGTACGCAGCGCGTCGTCAATCTCGCGCGCATATCCGCTGCCCTTGTACACCAGCTTATACTCGCGCAGCACGAACGGCCCCAGGCCCTCTTTGAGCAGGTCCAACACCCGCGCGACACGATCTCGATTGCTGGTCGCCATAATGCTATTACCCCTCCAAAGGCTTATTCATGCCCCGCTAAAACATCCCCAACTGTTCCGGCGGCTGAGTCTGCTTCAACTCGTTCGCCAGCTCCTGCAGGCGCGGCCACGACAACACCAGCGCGTTGTATTCCAGCGCGTGTTCGGCCCAGCCCTTGCGGTCGCAAATCTGGTACAGGCGGTAGGCGAGATTCTTCGCTTCGGCGGCCAGATCGCTGTGCATGCGCAGCAGCAGCGCCGCCGCGCCGGACTCGCCGTGCGTGTTGAGCCGCTCGATCAGGTGATGCACCACTTCCCACACCGTGACGCGCTTATCCTCCTGCGGCGTCCAGCCCGGCTCGAGTTCCTGCCACTGGTACAGCCGCACCTTGCCCGCCCTGGCAGCAATCACGCCCGCATTGACCAGCCCATCCACGCTGGTATTTTTGGCGCGCGCCAGCACATCCGCCACACCGAATTCACCTTCATTGAAGCCGAACTGCTCGAACCAGTTGATGCAGAAGCGCGTGTCGGCGTCCACGTCGCCTTCGGACTCGGCCAGGAAGGCGTCAAGCTCCTGGTTGATGAGCTGCAAGGCCGTGCGGACCGTCAGCGGCGAGCCATCCGCTTCGAGCACGCGGCTGTAGCGGCTGTAGACGGCCATGCCCGGCCCGATGGACGCCTGCGCCAGGTCCACCGGGGCGATGCTGCCGGACTGCATTTCGCGCAGGGCTTTGGGCAGTTCGCGGCGCAGCGCGTTGACGAAGTCGCGGCGCGAGGTAGTGGGCGCGTCGTCGGGGCGCGGGCGGCACACGAGCACGATGGACGAGGCGAGGGCGTTTGTGCCGCTGGCAACTGGGCGATTGCTAAGTTCGGTACGAATTGGCCAAGTACCGTTGACGGTTAAGCCTGCCTGGATCATGCTCGCAAGCATGGTTTCCCAGCCGGTGCTACTGATTCCATACCTATGTTCGTCTCCTTCATCCTCATCTCTCTCTGACTGCTTGAATGCGTAATAGACCGTCAGTGGATACTCGGGATGGATTGCCCGGCGCATGTGGCGGAACGCTTTCAGCAGACCACCCTCGAAATGTCGATCAGCAGCAGCGGAGTCGCCATCGAAGCGATATGGTGTAGCGACAAGTTCCGGTTCTTTAGGTACAAGCAATGTGCCGAAGATTCCTGGGTAAACATCTCTCAAGCCTTTGCGCAGCCACGTATAAAAATAGTCTGACAGATCCGCGTATCCGATGTTGTCATAATAGGGTGGGTCAGTGGAAACCGAAAGTGGTCCTACCAGAGGCAATTGGGTCGCGTCTGTTTGTTTAGCACTTCCCTGCACAAAGAACAAGTTGGCTTCAAGAACTTCGCACGTCCAATCAAGCAGATCCTGGAAGTTTCCTGTTGATGTGCTGAACGGATTGCCTTCAGCGAAATCCCAAGTCATGGGAATAGCTTGTCGCGCGAAGGTATTACGAATCTTGGTGTATCCCACGTCCCAACCACAGATTGTTGATTGTCTGTCAGCGAGCCGGTTTACGCCAAACGCCAAATACACACTCACCGCCTCGGCATACGCCCGTGCGCCGGAACCGCCCTCGCGCAGCGGCGCATCGTCATCGGGCAGCCCGGCAGCCACCGCATCCGCGTAGACCTGCTCGCGCGCCTCGCCCACCAGGTCGCTGAAGGTGGTCAGCGCGACGAGTTGGCGCGGCGTGAAGAGGTCGCGGTGTTTGGTCATGCCATAAAGCTGTACGCGGAAACCAAGCGCCTGTTCCGGTAAATCCGTATCGGGCACACCGGCTGGAATTGCGACTTGGGCCATCGTCTCATGTTCGGGGGTGGGCGCGTAGTAGCTCCGTCCGCCTTCGCCCTCGGTCACAATTGCCATCAGTTGCGCGCCCATGCGCCCGGCTTTGCCTTCCGCGCGGATGTGCTCAAACGGCACAGGGCTTCCACAGGCGATACACGTTGCGCCGCGCCGGTTCACGGTGCCTTCGCGCGCGGTGCCGTTGCCGGTGTGGACTTCAAACCGGATGCGTGGACCCTCACCCCCGGCCCCTCTCCCTGCGGCGGGAGAGGGGGGAAAGGCGGCGCGGTCCTCAAGTCCTTCTCCCCTTGCGGGCGAGGGGGGAAAGGCAGCGCGGCCCTCAAGTCCCTCTCCCCTGGTGGGCGAGGGATTTAGGGTGAGGGGTACTACCACCGGCTCAACCCAGGCTTTGCGCCCCTTCTTCTTGCTCAACTCAAAGCTGCGTACCAGCGGCATCTGCGCCCCACACGCCGGGTTCGGGCATTTCACCGTGCGCGCCCACAGCCACGCGATCACTGTCTCGCCCTCACCCCCGGCCCCTCTCCCTGCGGCGGGAGAGGGGAGAAAAGCGGCGCGGATCGCGTTCAGAACACCCGGCAGGTGGGTTTCGACCTGTGCCGCCGTCACCCGCACAAACCGGTAGCCCGCCGCCTCGATCAAGTCCTGCCGAGCGGCATCCGCTTCGCGTTGGTTCGCGTGAATCGGACCGTCCACCTCAACAATAAGCTTCTCCGACGCACAGAAGAAATCCACCACAAATGGGCCTATCGGCTGCTGGCGGCGGAATTCCCGCCCGTCCAATTGGCGATTACGCAGGGCCTGCCACAACACAGCTTCGCTTGCTGTTGACTCCTGGCGAAACTCCCGTGCCACCTCAACCATCTTGCGCTGTAACTCGTCGCTAATTACGATCTGCGCGTGCTCCCCCTCTCCACTTGATGGAGAGGGGGCCGGGGGGTGAGGATTGTACTCTCCACCTGATGGAGAGGGGGCCGGGGGGTGAGGATTGTACTCTCCACCTGATGGAGAGGGGGCCGGGGGGTGAGGATTGTACTTCGGGTACAGATGCCCAATCCGCTCCCAGGCCCGGTCGCGCATCCACTCGCCGTAGTAGCGCACGTCGGCGGCCAACCCCTGCGCGCCCTTCCAGCCCGCCTGCCCGCCGATCTTCTCGCGGTCGCGCGGGTTCACGGGCGGCATGTTCGCAAAACGCGGTGGGATTTCGATCAGCGCCTTGTTGATCATCACCGCGACGGGGTTCAGGTCGCTGGCGTGGGCTTCCAGGCCCAGGCGCTGCGCCTCCAGCGGGATCGAGCCGCCGCCCGCAAACGGGTCGAGCAGCGGGGGCGGGTTGCCGTCCGTGCTCAGGCGGATCAGCTCGCGCGCCGTTTCGAGCACTTCCTCGTTGGTGGTGCTCTCCCACTGCACCAGCGTCTCGATGAAGTCGAAGAGGCGCTGGCGCGGCGTGTCCTCGACGCTGGCGTTCGCCCCTTTGCGCAGCTTGCGGCACGCCTCGACGAATTCCGGCGGCGCGTTGGGGTCGTCGGGGTCGTCCACCAGCGAGGTGAAGATCACCGCGCGGCAGGCGGCGAGCGGTCGCCGCGCCCACCACAGGTGCAGCGTGCTGGGGTGGCCGTGCCGGATGGATTTTTCGCGCGCGCTGGCCTCGTTGATCGCTTCGAGCGGCAGCGCGACTTCGATGAGCTTTTTGCGTGGGATCATGGGTTGTGTCCAGGTCTCAAGGTGTGGCGTCGGGCGTCAGAATCGTGATCTGATCCTCAAAGCGCCGGAAATCGTCATGGTTGAGCGTCAGCAAGGTATCAATGGCGTTGGCGCGCATCGTGGCAACGATATTGGCATCGTGGATCTGCTTGCCGCGCGTGGGGCAGGCTTGCAGCAACGCCAGCAGGTGCGCCGTTACGTCGTGGGTATCATCCGCGATGCGAAACAGGGCTTCAATTTGCGCTAACTGCCGGATCACCTGAGCGATTGTGAGCGGCGGCGTGAAGGTATTGGGATGGGTCACTTGCACCAGGTACTCGCGGATCACCTGGCGGCTGATCCACAGTTCGCAGTCTTCGTGCAGCAACTGGTCAACTAAGGCGCGTACACGCTCGTGTTCGGGAAATGTGCGGTGAAACGCGCGCAGCAGCACATTGGTATCAACAAAGGCTTCAGCGGGCATCGTCATCGTACCAGTCTTCGCGGCGTATGGAGGGGGCTTCATTCACCGGCACGTCCAGGATGCTGGCATGAAACAACGCCTGCCTCTCTTCTTTCGAGAGGGGGCGTGTTTTGGTCGTTTGCAGCAGGCGAACCAGCAAATTGTGCTGCTGTTCTGGTGGAAGCTGCTCAACCAGCGTGATCAGCGTCTCGTAAGGGATGTCGAGTTGAACGGCCATCAGGTTGGGTCCTCGCTCATGACTAACAACTCATCCATATTATAATTCACACTGGCGACGGAAAAATGGGGTTCCCGGTCGAATGCGTGCCACACGTAGCGCGGTGGATGCGCTCGCCCGTTGTCGTCCACTTCCACCAGCGCCAGGATGCCGGTATCGGGCCGGTTGCACAGCGCACGAATCTCATTATAGGTCACGGTTACGGTTTCCGCACCGGCGCGGCGCCCCTTCACCTCGATGAAGCGAAGCTGGCCGGTCTGCCCGTCGCGGCTCTCGATGTCGTAGCCCAGGTTGTCGGCGCTCACGTCGCGCGGGGAATGCCCCAGGCGGATTTCCGTCTCCAGCACGGCCTGCATCGCAATCTGCTCGGTGATGCGCCGGTCGCGGACGGCGGCGGGCACATCCTCGCCCCACAGCAGCCCGGCGGGTACGATCAGCGCGCCGCCGATGATCACCGGCGGTGGGGCGGAAATCTGGCGCTCCTGGTCGAGTTCTTCCAAACGCCGCCGCAGCCGCCCTTCGAGTTCATCCGCGCGTTGGCGCGCCCGCGCCGAGTTGATTTTCGCGTTGGGACGTCCCGCCTGCTCCTGCGCGCGCAGCTCGTTGGCCCGAAAGTCCCAGTAGTTGATTTCCTTCGTCAGGCGCTCGCGTACCGCCGCGACAGTCTTGTCGATCAGGTCCTCGCGGCGCTGGCGGACACGGGCCAGGTGGCGCGGGATTAGCTCCTCAATGGCGTAGCTGCTGGCCGCTGCTTCGAGGTGTTCCGCCGTCAGCCAGTCCGCGTTGAGTGCTGCCTGGGCCTGGCTAATCTCCTCCTCGGTGGCCGGGCGGTAGTCCAGGTAGGGCGCGCTGCCCGCATGGCGCACGTGGCCCTGCGCGTCAATCTCGACAAAATGCACCTCCTGCGAGATGAGATGCTGCTCGCCGCCGCGTATCGTGCGCGCATCGTGGATGCTCTGCTGGAGATAGAACAGCGCCCGCACCTCTGTGCCGGGATCGGTGGGATCAACCAGCACCGCGCCGCATTTCAGGGTATCGCGGTGGCGTTCGAGCACCAGATCGAGCGTCGCATCGAGCAGCGGGTGACCGGGACAGACGAACGCGGCCAGCGGTTTGCCCGGCACGCTGATCAGCGGCTTATCAAAACACACGCGCTCGTACTGTTTCAGCACCGGCGCACCCGTGCCGATCAGCCGGTCGCGGCTGCGAATGGCCGCCGGGACATGCGTGATCTGATACCGTCCCGGTTCGCGTTCGCGGATCGTACCGCCGAGATGCTGGAAGGCTTCGAGGAAAAAAGACTGAATGTAGAACGGCTGCAAACGCCGGGCCGCTGCGCGTTCCATGTCCTCGCGGATGCGCATGATATGCGTGATGTCCATGCTCTCAGCCGCAAGTGACCGGGTATCAAGGAGATCGCGCACCCGCTCGCGGTCCAGGGCATTATCAACGGCCTGTTCCAGACGGGCGCGCACGTCGGGCCGCTCGCCGTAACGGATCGCTTCGACCAACAGCTTACGCAGCGGCTCCTGGCCGGACGGATGGCCCAACACATCAAAGACCTGGCCGTTGAGCGCCTGCCGCTCGATTTCGAGTTTGTCCAGCAGCCGCCGGTAGACGTAGCCCTCGCGTGTTTCCCCGGCAACCAGGTTCCACAGGTGGCAGACCTCGGTCTGCCCGATGCGGTGGATACGCCCAAAGCGCTGTTCCAGGCGGTTGGGATTCCAGGGCAGATCGTAGTTGACCATCAGGTGCGCGCGCTGGAGGTTGATGCCTTCGCCTGCTGCATCGGTTGCCAGCAGCACGATCACGTCCGGATCGCTGCGGAACTGCTCCTCAATGCCGCGCCGCTCTTCGCGTGCCATGCCGCCGTGAATGCAGACGACGTATTCCTTACGCCCGAGAAGCGTGGAGATGCGATCATAGAGGTAGTTCAGCGTGTCGCGATGTTCGGTGAAGATGACCAGCTTGCTGCGCCCACGATCTGAATCGGCCATCTCTTCATGGGTCTGCATCAGGCTGGCGAGTTCTTCCCACTTGCGGTCCAGCCCGCTGTGGCGCACGCGCGAGGCCATCGCCTCGAGGTCGCGCAGATGCTCAATCTCAATCTCTAACTCGGCAATCGTGCGGGCGGCGGTGGCTCGGTCGATGACCGCTTCTTCAATCTCTTCCACCTCGCTGTCGGGCGCATCGTCCAGGTCGTCCAGGTCTTCGTCGCTGAACAGGGGGAAGCCAGCGTCCGCCGAGAGATCTGCCCCGCGCTTGAGCATCTTTTCTTCCTGCAAACGATCTTCGAGTCGCTCGCGTCGCCGCCTCAGCGATTGGTAGATGGCTTCAGGGGAGGAAGCCAGGCGCCGCTGAAGGATGGTTAGCGCAAAGCCGACCGTGCCTTTCCGCCCGATGTTATCAAGCTGATCGGCCCGGTTGAACTGCTCACACACGTATTCGGTGACCGCGTGATAGAGCTGCGCTTCCGCATCGGACAGCGCATAGTCCACCGTGCGTGCGCGCCGCTCTGGGAACAACGGTTTGCCATCAAACTTGAGCAGGTCTTCCTTGACCATGCGCCGCATCAGGTCGGAGACATCGACGGTATGCACCCCATCCCGGAAGCGACCCTCAAAACGATCTGCATCCAACAGCGCCAGGAACAGCTGGAAATCCTCTTCTTTGCCGTTATGTGGTGTGGCGGTCATCAGCAGGAAATGACGTGTCAGGCTGCTGAGCAACCTGCCAAGCTTGTAGCGTTTCGTCTCTTTGAGTTCGCCGCCAAAGAAAGATGCTGACAGCTTATGCGCTTCATCACAGATGATCATGTCCCAGTCGGTGACTTTCAGCTTGGCTTGCAGATCGTCGCTCCGGCTGATCTGATCCAGCCGGATAATGACCAGATCGTGCTCGGTGAACGGGTTGCCGCTGCGTGATGCCTCGACCGTCTCACGAGTCATAATTTCAAAGGGTAGCTGGAACTTGAACCAGAGTTCATCCTGCCACTGCTCACCCAGGCCGCCCGGTACGCAGATCAGGCAGCGCTGCACATCGCCGCGTACCACCAGTTCTTTGATCAGCAACCCGGCCATGACCGTCTTACCTGCGCCGGGATCATCTGCGAGAAGGAAACGCAGCGGTTGACGGGTCAGCATCTCGCTGTAGACTGCTGTGATCTGGTGGGGCAGTGGTTCGATGAGTGACGTGTGAACGGCCAGTACGGGATCAAAGAGGTGGGCCAGGTGAATACGATAGGCTTCGGATGTTAGGCGCAGCAGACTGCCATCTCCATCGAAGCTCCAGGCCCGCCCTGCTTGGACGATTTCAAGCACGGCTTCGCTGTCGCGGTACAGCAGTTGTGTTCCCGGATGCCCATCGGCGCGTTTGTAGAACAGCTCAACCGCGTTTGCCCCGTGCCATTGAATGTCAATCGCCGTTACCGGTTGATGAGGATCGATCCCTTTGACCTGCGCGCCACGCTTGAGGTCTTCTAGTTTCATCATCGAATTGTCCGCTGAATAATCTCCACTTCCATGATAACACGGAGCGATGCAGGAAGAGAAACACGCCTTGATGGTTAAGTGTAAGAACAGAGAGCTTTGGAAAAGTTTCCTTGAAAATGGAAGAACTCATTGACCAAAATAGTGAGCGGCCCAGCATGCGGCAGGGATAGAAGGCGCGTTACTGGAGGATTATCGAGTCAGGCAGGAGCTGGCTGATCGTATTGGGCCGGTTGGCCTTGACAACACTTGGTGGGGAGACAGCCAATGGGGAGACTACCCAAAATAAAACTCCGGAGATTTATCCGGAGTTGCAGTTTGACCAGGCGGGAGCGACGGGCATCGACTGCTCGTTGGCTGCGTGCTTGTTACGGAAAGATTCAGGCTATTTCCCCGCACTTCACCCCGACGCATGGCCGCGTAGTCAGCTTACCCCTTCGCCAGTCGGCCTGATGGATACAAGGAGGCTGGCAAATGACACCTTCAATTCGTCCACTCACTCAAGAACAACGGCAAGCTGCTCGGCAGGCTGCTCGCCAGGCCGTGATACGTTCCATTGGCCCGCGACCTGTGCGCGAACAATTCGCCCACCATACGATCAGCAAATATCCTCCAACCGTGACCCGGCTCATTAGCATCCTGTGCATCGTCTTGCTGCTGGCCGCATTCACGCCTTCCGCCATCCGTCTCTACGTGATCGGCTCCCAAACCTTCGGGCAGGCTATTGATGACGCAACTGCCATGACTGCTGTTGGATTGGCAACGGTACTCTCCGCTGAGGTCGGCCAGGTGGTTTTCTCGCTGGCATTGGCCACGCTGGGTACGTCCCGGTCATCTCGCAGGCTGCTGTACGCTTCGATGGCAATTTCCACGATTCTCGCCTTAACGGGGAACATCCAGACCGCACTCCCAGGGCATACCTCGAGTCCGTTCGCGTGGTTGGAAGCAGTCGCGCCGCCGCTGTTAGTTCTGAGCACGGCCTACGTGTTGAAAGAGCAAGTGCTCGAAACCATCGAGCAACGACACGCCGATGAGCGCGCGTTTCAGGCAGCACTCGCGGAGTGGCAGACCGCAACCGCCAACCCCGAACAACACCCAAACTGGCCTCAGGTATATGCCAACGCGCTGCGAGACGCCTTGCTGAAAGCCAACTCGCGCCGTAAGGAAGCGTTAGGCGATATGACTGTCGATGACTGGCGAACGGTCGTTCAGCGCGAAATGCAGGCGGATTTGTGGTACGAAGAGCCGGAACCTCATCAAGAGGCGATAGCGGTGGAGCATATCGACCGCGATCTGACTCGGAGGAATGGCCACCGCCCAAAAGTGATCGCCTCCGCCGTGTGAGGCGCTGCGCGGTGTGTGGAGCGGAGCTGTCAGCGCCATCGGAGTTGGGCGGACGCCGTCGTGTATATTGTTCCAATGCGTGCCGTCAGCGCGCCAAGCGAAACCGTACCAAACAATCAGAAAACAGCCCCGGATAGTTCTACTGTCTGGGGCTGTTTGATGGCCGATCAATCCTGATAGATCGCTCTGGAAGCGAAGAATGTTTCCTGGCGCTACCCAGTGGAAGCCAATATCAGGTCCGTTTCCTGAAGGTTCAGTGATCAAGCCCCAAAACCGGCCTCGTAAGGGCTTGTGGGGCCGAAAACGGTCCAGCCTTGAAGTCGGTCAATTCCGCTGTATCGCATATCCTCGACAAACTCAACTCTCAACCCTCGCCGACTGATCCCAACCTTACTCCCCGCGAACGGAATGTCATCATCCGCGCCCGATATGCGGCAGGCGTCTCTCAGGCTGAGTTAGCTCGGCAATTTGGGATTACGTATCAGCGCGTGTATCAGATCGTACATGGGCGAAGGAAGTGAGCATGCCGCGCCAGGAGCTCACGCTGTTCGATGATGATGGGATGCATGGGCAGAACCTTGCATGTGTTCGGAAGTCGGAACCGGTGACTTCCAGAGAGGTACTCCACAGCAGCCGGTCGGTAGAGTGGTACACACCGGCCAGGTATATGGAAGCCGTTCGATTGGTGTTGGGCAGCATTGATCTGGATCCGGCTTCGTGTGCGCTTGCCAACGAGACTGTGAAGGCGAAGCGGTATTACGATCTGGAATCGGATGGGCTGGCGCATGACTGGCCGGGAAAAGTGTTCCTGAATCCGCCGTATGGCAAGACGGGAGCTGGCCAGAGCAGGCAGCAGGTCTGGAGCGAGAGGCTGCTCCAGCAGTACCAGGCGGGTATCACTCAGGAGGCCGTTCTGCTCGTGAACGCGGCGACTGGGGATCTGTGGTTTCAGCGACTGTGGAAAGCGCTGCCAATGGGCAGTCCCGTTTGTTTCACCCGCCGCATCCGGTTCTATACCTCAGAAGGCCACTCCCAACAGCCAACGCATGGCAACGTTTTCGTGTACTTCGGTCCCCCCCAAGGCGGTTTTTCGAAGTTTTCGAACCACTTGGCGTGATTGTGGCGCGGATCGCGTGACGACACACAATAGGAATTCTCCACCTTCGTGACGATCAGCCAGTTCATATCGGCGCTTTCGGGGGAACAGGTTTCGTATTAAGCCGTGCAACCATACAATGCTCCGGCCAGTCGGGCACATCTGAATTGTAATAGCG
>Ga0226835_1000567_pt1 | contig 36044 bp, 33 predicted proteins | sample LAC_MetaG_1_FD_163627 | JGI IMG/M metagenome (GOLD analysis project Ga0226835, IMG submission 163627) | Anaerobic ammonium oxidizing microbial communities from anammox membrane bioreactor (MBR) in UC Berkley, California, United States -... | ecosystem: Engineered > Bioreactor > Anaerobic >...
CCCCGGCCTCCGCTTCCTTCAGCACCGCAATGATCTGTTCCGTCGTAGCTCGCTTGCCTCGCATCGTCCGCTCCTCTCTGGGGCGGACTCCAAGTCTACGGCGTACTATTCACGGGGAGCAGGTCGGCTGGTTTCTCGATGACAACATCGAGCTAATATTTGAGGTGCATATTCTGTGCGACCTCGTGCCGACTGTGGATCCCATGCTGTTTGCAGCGCTGCAGGTCGCTGTGCATTGTAGTCGCTCCAGCGACCGCGCCCTATCAACTAGGCGGGCGGAGCCAATGCGGCGACTAGTGCATGTAGCCACACACTCGCAAGTGGGCTAGTGGAGTAGCAGGGCAAAAGCTTTAACCCAGCGCCTTTGATTGGAGCTTGGGAGCATTCCGGCATTCGGCGCGCGACCATTTGTCGGTAACGACCCTCAAACAAATAGCTGGCAGCCGACAGTAGTGGCGCCTCAATACGACCAGGTTGTCACACAGTTCGAAGGGCTTCACCGTTTCGCACAGCACCGGTTTTGGCGTCACTAGCGGACGCCGCTGCCGTTGATGCCACGGACGCCGCTGCCGTTGATGCCGCGGACGCCGCTGCCGTTGATGCCGCGGACGCCGCTGCCGTTGATGCCGCGGACGCCGCTGCCGTTGATGCCGCGGACGCCGCTGCCGTTGATGCCACGGACGCCGCTGCCGTTGATGCCACGGACGCCGCTGCCGTTGATGCCACGGACGCCGCTGCCGTTGATGCCACGGACGCCGCTGCCGTTGATGCCGCGGACACTGCTATTGCCATGGGCGCTCAGGACGCCCGCAGAGGTGGCAGTTATTGCTCTTGAATCGGTGGTGAAAGAAGATTCGAAGCCAGCAACCTGCACGATTTGGCCAATCTGCTCGGACGAGATTTGTGACTCGCCAAAAGCTTGGGCCAAATCGACTTGCGCGCCACCAATTGTCGCTCTCCCCGTTTGATCGATAGCCACCAATGGCGCCCGAATGTAAACCAAGGAGTTCCCGGGCTCGTAACGACCCCCAAGGCGAACGATATTTCCAGCGAGCATTTTTCCTTCGGGCAGGGTGCTTCCGGTAACGGCGACATAGTCGCCTGATTTCGGAATATTCCGAGGAAAGGCCGTATTGATATCGATATCAATGGCTACGCCAAGTACGTCGATCCAGGTTCGATCAAGATGCGACTGAATGATCGCGGGACCGACAGCAAGCAAAGGCTCGCCGTCGCCGTCGGTGTACTCGCCAGTTGTTTGTATTACATCGGAATTCATTGACCCTACGGTTTGATCTGGTGCCGAAACCAGCAATGTACCGTCGGCAGTGAATGCTTGAGCAGTAATGCCAGGTGTTGCCGCTAGAGCCGGCAGCGAAAGCGCGGCTGAAAGTGAAATGAAAAGGTGGCGAAAGATGCTTTTCGTTGTGATCCGACTTGTCATGTTGCGCTCGCTGCTCTTCTTGTTGCGGCCAAAAGTGATCGAAAGCTCAGGTTCTTGAGTTCGTGTCACTTGACTCTATGTAGTGATAAACGCCAATGCCGGTCTGAATTATTTCTTCATTGCAATCGGAAGGAATCGGTTCCAGTTTGCTAAGCCAGTCATCGATCTCTTCGAGAAGGAATTGGCCACGTTCACGGACATAGGCTTGAAGCTCCGGCAGATCAGAAACGCGAATTCCGTTATCGGCCACAACAGTTCGTTCGAGCAACCGTTTGTCGGGATCGGTTTCATCACGGTTGAAATCAATTGTCTCTACGAACAGTCCGACTGCACGGCCAAGTCGATCCAGGCTATCTGGCGTATCTGATTGGGGTAGATAGGTTCGTGTTAGAACCTTGATTCGACCGCCGTCAGTTTCTCTCACCACCCCAATTCTTAGTAACTCGCTAAGCATGGCGCCGGGGTGCATTCCTCCGGCATAACGACGAACCAACTCTGCAAAAGTTCGGTCATCAACCCCATCGAAGGGAACATCAAGGGGCAGTCCATAGGGGCCGGTAAAATATGGGTCTGTATGCCAGCCGCCAAGAAACCCTGTGATTCGATCGAGGTTTGATTCAGTATCGACTCGCGATCTCCCCCTCTGCTCAACCAGTCGCTGAACTTCGTTTCGAGTCAGGCCGGTGAGAATTGCAATGCGATCCTGTTTCGTGTTGTTGTCAGCCGCCTGGAAATCGCCCTCGGCGACCTCGACGTAAACGTTTTTCGCGACCTCGCTGAACTCCGCGAACGAAACGTTGTTTCTGATCAGGATCCTTACCAGTGGCCTTAAGAGCCGCCTGTAAGCGGCCAGAATTGAAGACTTCAGGTCACTGGAGGACATTAAACATAAATTCTTTGATTACGGAAAATATTCGCAATCCCTTCTCTGGTCAAGCTGTTTACGTAAGCAGAAACCGCGGCTTATCCCAATCATCTGGGCTTTGAGGGATAAGGAATTTCAGAAAAATAATTCACAACATATTGTTAAATAACACAAAGACACTGCTGCTCAATGGCAAGTCTGTGCCAGATGTTATGTCAATCGCGGAAGGCCGGAAATTCGTGAGAGCGAGCACGCAAGCGGACCGGCCGGGCAGGACCGCGCAACGGCACCTGGCTTGCTTCAGGGCGCGCTGTGGTCGCGCTCGATCTCGCTGAGGAGCGCTTCGGTGGCCTCGACGGTCTGGAGTTGCTGCTTATCGCGCGGGATGGTTGCTGTTGACCGGGCTGGATTGAAGTTGCCGAATCCCCAGTGATCCGCGCCGGGGATTTCCAGGTAGCGTGTTGCCTCTGGTAGTCGCGTACGCGCGGCAGCGAGTTTGGTTGGCGTGCTGATGGCGTCCAGCGAGCCTGCGATCGACAGGACAGCCCATGGCGCACCGGACAGGTTGGAAATCAAGGCGGGATAGGCTGCCCACAGGATCAGGCCTGAAAGATCTTCGGGGTGGCGGCTGGCGAAAATGGTTGCGGCCATGCCGCCCATGCCATGGCCTGCGAGGACCCATTTGCGTACTTCCGGGAAATCGTCCATGGCCCGGCGAGCGGTGTTCGGTGCGAAGAGCGCGATATTCAGGGGCATCGGCGCCAGCACCACGAAAAAGCCGTCTGTCGCCAACCGGTGCAGGATCGGGCCGTATGCTGCAGGTTCAGCCTTTTCCCCCGGGTAGAAGATCATGCCGACCGCAGGATCGATATCGCGGGGACGGAAGCTGATCCAGTCGCCACGCAACACGATGACACTGTCATCGGAATCGAGTGCCACGAGCGATGCAGGCTCGGCAGGGACGGTAACCCGCGCCCAGGCGACCATGACAATTATGCCGAGGAGGGCGGAACCAAGCAGGATGAGCGTTGTATGCTGCAGGCGGCGAAGCAAGGCTGGTACTGCCTTTTGTGCTGTGGTCATGCGGTAATTCCGGGCGCTGCAGGCCCGCATAGCCTTACCAGGCGATGGCTTCGCCGTTGTAACGTAGAAAACGCCCGGAATCGGCCAGTGTCAGGCGGTCGACCAACGCGCGGATCGCTGCGACACTCTCTGCGACCTCGACGGTGGCACCGCCGACGTTCATGCGTGTCTTGACGTATCCCGGACACACCAGCGTCACGGTGACGCCACGCGGTCGCACATGATCAGCAATCAGTGTCATGGCTTTGTTCAGCGCGGCCTTGCTGGTGGTGTACGCCAGTGCCTGCCGGCGGCTCTCGGCTATGGACCCGGTGGTACTCGACAGGCAGATCACCTTTTTCTGGACACTGGCTGCAACCAGGTCAAGGAGAGCCTCTGTCACCCTCACCGTTCCCAGGGTATTGGTGCGGAATACCTCGTCCCAGAGTTCATAATCAATCGAGCCAAAGTGCTGCCGCTCCAGGTTGGCGGCGAAGGGCAGAGCACCCATGGTTCCAGCATTGTTGAGCAGCAGATCGATGGTGGAGCCCGCCAGTCGCCGCGCCAGGTCATCCACCTGGCCGCCCGCGGTGATCTCGAGTGTCTCGATGCGTATCGTTTCATGACCCTGGGCCAGAGCCTGAAGCGCCGGTGAAGAAGCGGGGTTGCGGCAACAGGCAATGACCTGCCAGCCCGCAGAGGCATACTGTCGCACGAACTCCAGGCCGAGACCCTGGCCGGCACCGGTGACAAGGACGGTTGGCATGAACGGATCGCTGCTCCCCGGCAAGTGCGCAGGTCTGGCAAAAATGCCAACCAGGCGATTGTTGCCGGACAATGGTAACCCGCTGTCCACCATGAGCGAAGGCAGACTGCAGTCTGCAGCCGGCCCCTCGTGCATCGGGGACCAGGGAGTGGATACCTTGGGACCGGATTCGTAGCGACGGGACTATCGAGCGATGTTCGATGAATGACTGGCCATACATTTCACGCCATATCTGGGAGACGCGCTATCGCTGGGGTGGCGAGGCGTCGATTGCGGACAGCTGGGACCGGGTCGCGCGAGCCGTGGCAGCACCGGAGGGGAGCCGCATGGACGAATGGGCCAGGCGCTTTCGGCAGCTGCTTGCGGGTTTTCGCTTCCTGCCGGGTGGCAGGATCCTTGCCGGCGCTGGCACCGATCGTGATTGCACACTATGCAACTGCTTTGTCATGGGCGTGGTGCCGGAGGACCTGGAAGGGATGTTTGATGCGCTGAAGGAGGGGGCGCTGACCCTGAAGAAGGGCGGTGGTGTGGGATACGACTTCTCGGCGCTGCCCCCGGCGGGCATCGAGACCCGCGCGACGGGTGTCATTGCTTCCGGGCCAGTCGCCATCATGCAGATCTGGGATGCGATGAGCGCTGCCATGCTGTCTTCCGGGGCGCGTCGTGGCGCCATGATGGCGACGCTGAGATGCGACCACCCCAACATCACGCAGTTCATCGATGCCAAGCGTGACGGTGCGGCGCTACGCCAATTCAACCTGTCGGTGCAGGTGACTGACGAGTTCATGCAGGCGGTTGGCTCTGGCGCGCCCTGGCCACTGGTATTTCCCGCGGTCCGAGCTCATTCAGGCGCAGGGGCGGTAGTGCGACGTCGTTGGTCAGGCGGCAATGATCCGGTGGACTGTGTCGTGGTCCGGACGCTTCCGGCGCGGGAGTTGTGGGAGAGCCTGATACGAGCTGCGTACGACTGTGCCGAGCCCGGCGTGCTGTTCGTCGATCAGATCAATCGCGAAAACAACCTGCACCACGCAGAGTACCTGACCAGCACCAATCCCTGTGGCGAAGTTCCACTGCCGCCATACGGCAGCTGCAACCTGGGTTCGCTCAATCTCACCGCCTTTGTCATCGACCCGTTCATGCCTGGCGCCCGCCTTGACAGCGAAGCGCTGGCGGATGCGGCATGCCTGGCAGTGCGCTTTCTCGATAACGTAATTGACGTCACGGCCTATCCGCTGGCCAGCCAGGCGGAATCGGCAAAGGCCAACCGCCGCATAGGCCTCGGCATTACCGGGCTGGCGGATGCACTGGCGATGCTGGGGCAACGCTATGACAGCTGGACGGGGCGCGGAGTTGCCGAGGATATCCTGCGACGCATATGCCTGGCGGCCTATTCGGCGTCAGTCGAACTTGCAGACGAGCGCGGGGCATTCCCGGCGTTTGACCGGACCAGCTTCCTGGCGTCAGGTTTCGTCAAGAGACTGCCTGCTTCACTGCAGGGAGAAATTGCCCGCAAGGGCATCCGCAATAGCCACCTCCTGGCTATTGCGCCTGCTGGAACGATCAGCCTACTGGCGGGCAACGTTTCCAGCGGGATCGAACCGATTTTTTCCCTGCGGACACGTCGCCACATGCTGGAGGCCGATGGACGGCACACAACCCATGTGGTCGATGACTTCGCATGGCGGTTGTGGCGCACAGGCCATCCAGGCGAGCCGAAGCCGGATGCGTTGCTGGGGTCTTCGGACATGGCCGCCATGGACCATCTGGAAATGCAGGCTGTACTTCAGCCCTGGGTGGATAGTGCCATTTCCAAGACCATCAACGTGCCCGCGGGCATTCCCTTCAGCGAGTTCCGCGACCTCTTTGCGGCGGCCTTCCGACGCGGACTGAAGGGCTGCACCGTGTTTCGGCCCAATCCGGTGAGCGGCGCGGTCCTCAACGAGATGGCTGAGCCGGAGTTCCGGTGTTGTGGCATCGAGGGCGGGGCCGAACATGAAGGCGTGGATGCCGATGTCGCTGGTACGGTGCTTCTGGGATAGGATTGGGGTCCATAGGAAGGAGCCTGCGATGACTGCGAGTATCACAACGGACAAGCTGCTCGAAGATCTTCAGGTCGTGGTGCGGGACGCCGAGGCCCTGCTGCAGGCTACGGCATCACAGACCGGGGAACGGGTGGAGGTTGCGCGTGCCAAGGCGGCAGAGTCACTGCGCCAGGCTCGCCAACGGCTGGCGGCAGCCCAGACCGATATGGCGCATGAGGTCCGCGAGGCAGCAGCGTCGACGGACGAGTATGTGCGTGAGCATCCATGGCAGGCCGTAGGGATGGCAGCTGGCGCGGGGCTGTTGATTGGCCTGTTGATCAGCCGTCGCTGAACTGCCGCCACCAGATCGGGCTGGATGGGAGCATGGACGAGCAGGCAAGGGGGCCGGTAGGGCGATTCATCGACTCGGCCAGCGCATGCCTGGCCACGATCCTCGACATCGGGCGCACCAGGCTGGAGCTCCTCACGGTTGAGCTGCAGCTGGAACTGCGCCGAATCGCCGAACTGGCAGTGTGGTCGTTCATCGTGGTCTGTGCATCTTCCGTGGCGCTGGTGATGGCCGGAATCGCGATCATCGCCGTGTTCTGGGATGAACATCGGGTGCTGGCCGCATCACTGGTGGCAGGCGTCTATCTTGCGACAGCGCTTGCGGCGGCAGTCGTGCTGCGGGCGAAACTCCGACGCAAGGCGCCGATGCTCCAGGGCACCCTGGCTGAACTGGCACGTGACAGCGAACGCCTGGGAAGGAGGGCCTCTTGAGTTCGGTGACGGCAGACCTGGAAGCAAGGCAGGCTGCGCTCCTTGCTCGCTGCGCCAGAGAGCGGGAACAGGTGGCGCTCGAATTCGACCGGATCGCTGCAGTGGCGAATTCCTGCGATGCTGGTCTGGCGAAGCTGCGGCGCTGGTTGCAGGGTCCAACCCTGCTGGCTGCAGGAATCGCCCTCGTCTGGGGGTTCAGGCGGACAGCGGGGGCGGGCAACATCTCCGCTGTTCTTGGGCTGCTTGGCATCGCAATGCGGCTGCGAAGCATGGTCAACCTGCCCGAGGGGTCAGCCAGGGCTCGGGGGCATTGACGGTGGCGCCGGAGCGAATTCGTGTCGCCGCAGCGGCCGAGGTGACCGAGGGCAGCTTGCTGGCGGTACAGGCCGCGGGGAAGAAGCTGCTCCTGTCGAGGGTCAATGGCCGTGCCCATGCCGTGATCGATCGGTGCCCGCACATGGGCATGTCCATGGCCAAGGGAACGGTGGCGGCCGGCGTGGTGACCTGCCCCTGGCACAACTCGCGCTTTGATTTCTGCACCGGCAGCAACATGGACTGGGCTTGTGCGTTTCTCGGCGTGTCGATGCCGAAATGGACGCACAAGGCTATCGCCATGGGGAAGGCGCCGGCGCCACTGACGGTGGTGCCGGTGGAGGAGAGCGACGGGCAGGTATACGTTCGGGTCTGATCCTCGCTGCAAGGCACATACAGGCTTTTCAGCGGGGCAGGCTGGCACCCGGGTTCAGATGATGCCGTCGCGCCTGAGCGCCTCGATTTCGGCGGTGCCGTAGCCCAGGAGCTTGCCGAAGATTTCCTGGTTGTGGGCGCCAATCTCGGGTCCCGGCCACTCGGTGCGGCCCGGCGTGTCGCTGAGGAATGGCACCATTGCCGGAATGGTCATGGTTTCGCCACGGACCTCGACCTGCTCGAACAGGCCGCGTGCCTTGAAGTGTTCGTCATTCATCATGTCGACGACGCTGTAGATCGGCCCGGCCGGAACATCAACACGATCGAGGACTGCCAGTACATCGCCGGAGGCCAGGGTACTGGTCCAGGCGGAGATGGCGGTATCGAGTTCCTTTTCGTGACGGACCCGGCCGGCGTTGTCGGCCATGCGGGGATCGTTGGCCAGGTCCGTGCGGCCCATGGCGTTCATCAGGCGCTTGTAAATCGAATCACCATTGCCGCCGATGATGACGAAACGACCATCCTTGCAGCGGTAGGTATTGGTGGGAACGATGCCGGTCAGCGTCGATCCGGAGGGTTCGCGGACCACACCGGCTCCCGAGTACTCGGGCACGATGCCCTCCATCATGTTGAACACCGCTTCGTAGATCGCCGTGTCGATCACCTGGCCGCGGTTGCCGGCGCCCTTGAGTCGATGGACGCAGGCGAGGAGGATGCCAATGACGCTGTGAACGGCCGCCAGGGTGTCGCCCAGGCTGAGGTTTGGACGAACCGGGGCCTGGCCGGGGAAGCCATTGACGTAACGGAAGCCGCCCACGCCTTCGCACACCGACGCGAAGCCGGTACGCGACGCATAAGGGCCGGTCTGGCCGTAGCCGGAGATCCTGGCGTAAATCAGTTCCGGGTGGCTCTTGCGCAGGTCGTCCGGGCCGAGTCCCCACTTCTCCATGGTTCCCGGGCGAAAGTTCTCCACCAGGATGTCGGACTCTGCCGCGAGCTGCCGGACGAGTTCACGGCCTCTCTCGGTGCGCAGGTTGACCGTGATGCATTTTTTGTTGCGGCCCAGGCTGTGCCACCAGAGGGAAACGCCGTCCTTCATGACCCGCCAGGTGCGGATCGGGTCGCCGGTCCCGGGGGGCTCGATCTTGATAACTTCCGCGCCGAAATAGCCAAGGATGCTGGTGGTAAAGGGGCCGGCCAGCAGCTGGCCCAGCTCCAGTACGCGGAAACCTTCCAGCGGGCCTCTGGTCTTGCTGTCGCTCATGGCTGCGGCAGTCTAGCGGACGCGCCGTGCGAGCCCAAGTCCATTGGGCCGCTTTTTTCCGTCAGTCCGGGCAGGCTTCGCCAATGAAATGGTAGGCGAGAAAGCGGGGGCCCTCGATATAAGTCCGCTCGATGGACGTGAACCTGAAGCCGGCCGCTTCGATGGCCGTATCGATGCTGCGGTTTGGATTGCAACCGGCGACCAGGCGCAGGACCGGAGCCAGCCGGTCCTGCCGCTCGGCGATCGCCGGATCGGGCGAACGACCATGCTCGAGGAACAGCAGGCGCCCGGCCGGCTTCAGGACGCGGCGGGTTTCCGCCAGCCCGGCCGCAAGGTCCGGGATCGAGCACAGCGTCCAGGTGCTGACGACTGTGTCCACGCTGGCGCTTTCCAGTGGGATGGCTTCCGCTCCGCCGCCGAGCAGGGATACCGGAAATGGCATCGCGGCAGCCATTGTGGCCGCCTGGCCGCGCAGGCTGTCGGATGGCTCAAGCGCGAACAGGTGGGTCACGGCCGGCGTATAGAACGGCAGGTTGAGGCCGGCACCGACGCCGATCTCCAGCACGCGTCCCGCCGCCCTCGCGGGTGTGCGGGGGCGGTAGCCGGACATGACGCGATTGCGCATGCCACGGTCGATCAGCCAGGGCAGGACGCGGTTCTGGTACACGCCCATGGCTGTACTCAGCGCTGGCTCAGGCCCGGTGCGCTGGCCGATGGCTGGTGCCGGGCAGCGCCATGCCGCGCGTCATGAGCCGCGACCTTTCCGGTCTATGGCATCGGCGACCATTTCCAGGAAGCTGATCTCATCGGACACGCGTCCGAGTTCATGCACGTCCACGGTATAGCCGTAACGGTCCGCATACCGCTGGTACAGCGGCCGCCGGTGCTTGACCAGTTCGGGGAATATCCACTGCACGAATCGGTCGGGCTCTATCTGCTCGGGTGCCGACAGACCCTCGCGCTGCAGGTACTCGACCAGTCGCCGATCGAAGAAGTCCCTGCTGTAGTAGAGGGGCTTCGGGTTCGCTATGGCGCGCCGGATCAGTTCCTGCTCCATTTCCTCACCGGCACGCAGATAGAGGACAAGCGTGTTGTCTGCGAGTGTGTTCCACATTCCGGCGTCGTCGATTTCGCAGATGCTGCCGCCTGCGTCGTTCAGGAAATGGTCGTAACCATAGATGTTATGAGCCTTCTGGATGAACCTGGCGACGTCGTTCATGGCGTCTCGCTCGGCATCGCGATGCAGGTTCTGGCGGCGGCGAAATTCCTGCAGTGTCAGCCCTTCGGCCTCGGCCCTGCCGACCTTTCCCAGGAAGGTCGAAATGGGCTCGAGGTTGTGCACCGAGATGTTGCTGGCAATGTAAATCGAATCGCTGCGCAGCAGTTTCCGCAGGAACCCGACCTGCATCGCCTGCTGCTTGATGTTGTCGAGGATGTGCTCCTCGAGGTACTTGGTGCCGATCCGGTAATCGCCGGAGTAATGGAACCAGTGGCTCTTGGGCAGCGTATTGGCGAGCGTGGTCTTGCCGACGCCGGACATGCCGAGCAGGGTGATGGCCTTGCGCGGCCATGCCAGGAACTGTTCGCGGGTCATCAGCATGACGGGTTCGGCCCCTTGGCCTGCATTGGCAATCGACGCGACATTCAGTCAACCAGAAAAATGATTATTAAACAATAGACTACATTAATTATTTTAGAAATAAGATTATTTCGGGGGCTGACTCTAGAGCCCGGCCAGGCGCCGGTGAAGGTCCAGTGCTTCCGTGCTTGGCCTCAGTTCCGGGCTCTTCGGGAACCGCAGGGGCCGGCCGGCGAGCAACTTGTAGCTGCTTTCGAGCAGGTCATCGGCCATGACCGCGGTCATGGTACGGGTATCCACGGCCAGTTTACCGAGGTCGAACAGCGTGTGCAGGTCCGATCGCAGCAGCAGGCCGTTCGATGGTTCGTGGGTGAATTTGCCGCGATACGGGAGAATGTAGGCGGCCTCCAGCGTGTCCAGTGCATTGGAGTTCGTGAGTGCGCAGCGGTACTCATAAGCAGCCAGCAACTGCTGGCGGAAGGCGGGGTGACCCCTGCGGCGCAGGATGTTCTCGATGACCTGGTTGCGGCCTGACTTGCCGCTGTCCGGATCGAATGCCTGCAGCCGCGCCAGTTCCCGTTCGGATAGCTGGATCATGCCGCTGATGTCCAGCATCGGCCCACCAGCACTGTTCGTCAGCAGGCGTTGCCGGACGAAGCGTTCTACCGAGCCATAGTCCATTTCCATTCGCTTGACGACGGCGTCGTCGACCCGCTCGAACTCGCCGAAGTTCTGCGGCAGGTAGTCGGCGAGGGCGGCATAGGGTTGCCCGAGCGGGATGGGTTCGCTGATGAAGAACAGATACTGCCTCAGGTCCTGCGCAGGCACGTCCTCACCCCAGATGGCGCGGGCCGCCCGCTCGTTCTGGTAGCGGCCGAGTACCCTGGAATAATGCCGGTAGGCCCCCTTGTGTCCCATGAGCAGGAAGTCGCCCTTGCCCATCAGGAACCAGTTCTCTATGTGGGACTCCTGCGGTGGCAGGCCCCAGGCGAAAAAGCCGTGCCCGTGCCGTTCGATCTCGATCAGCTCCGGGTACGTGGAGTCGCTGAAGTTGCGGATGACGGTCTGGCGGTCGACGGGATGGACCACCGACTTTTCGGCATCGTTGCGGTCCTGCGGGCTGTCGCCGCCTGCCACGAAGATCCTGGGCATTTGCAGTCTTGTTCTGGTGCCGGATTCCCGCCTGCTAGTCTGGCAGGAATCGGCGGGTTTGCAACGCTTTGCGCGTGCTACCGCAGCGGTGAACCGGTTATCATTACGCGCTTTGTGCGGAGCTGTGGCTGCGTCCTCCGGCGCCGGGCCGGGATGCAGGCGGGATGAGCGACATGGCGGACAACAGGTGGCTGGTTCACAAGTTTGGCGGCAGCAGCGTCGCTGATGCCGATTGCTTTCGGCGCGTGGCCGATATCCTGCTGGCCGAAGAGGCACCGCGCCAGGCAGTCGTCGTTTCGGCCATGGCAAAGATGACCGATGCGCTGCTGTCGCTGGTGGCCGGCGCGGAAAAGGCGCCGGATACCATTGCGCCCGGGCTGGATGCCCTGGCGACCCGCTACCGGACCGCCGTGCAGGCCTTGCTGCCGCAGGCCGCCCAGGCGCCGCTGCTCAGCGCCTTCGATGCGGATATAGCGGATGCCCGCGACGTGCTGCACGCCATTTCACTGGTGCGCTCGGCGGCAGAGCGCAGCCGTGACCTGATTTCGGGTTTCGGTGAGCTTTGGTCATCCCGGTTGCTGGCGGCCTACCTGACCGAACGTTGCCGGCAGTCGGGAGCCAGTCGTCCGGTCCGGTGGATCGACGCCCGGCAGGTCATCGTGATCGAGCATGGCGACCTGGGGCCTGCGGTCCAGTGGGAGGACTCACGGCAGCGGGCGCGCCGGTGGCTGGACGAGATGCCGGAGGGCATCGCCGTGGTGACCGGCTTCATCGCCTCGGACAAGGCCGGCCTCTACACCACGCTCGGTCGCAATGGCAGCGATTTTTCGGCCTCGATCATCGGCGCACTGGTCGAGGCGCGCGAGATCATCATCTGGACCGACGTCGACGGCGTGATGAGCGCGGATCCGAACCGCGTGCCGGAGGCGGCCATCATCCGCGAGCTGTCGTACAACGAGGCGATGGAGCTTGCGTACTTTGGGGCCAAGGTGATTCACCCGCAGACCATGGCCCCGGCGGTCCAGCGCTCGATTCCGATCTTCATCCGGAACACCTTCAACCCGGCAGCGCCCGGATCGCGAATCGGTCCGGCCAGTGGCGCCAGCCAGGAGCAGATCAAGGGCGTCACGTCGGTGGACGATGTCGCGCTGGTCAATCTCGAGGGGACCGGGATGATCGGTGTGCCCGGGACTGCCGACCGGTTGTTCGGCGCGCTGCGCAGTGCCGGCATCTCCGTCATCCTGATATCCCAGGCCAGCTCCGAGCATTCCATCTGCTTTGCGGTGCCGTCCCGGAACGCGGTGCGGGTCGCGGAGGTGGTGCGCCGGGCTTTCACGCTGGAACTGCAGCAGGGCCAGATCCAGAGCGTCGACGTGAAGACGGACTGCAGCATCATTGCTGTGGTCGGCGATGGCATGGCCGGCCTGCCTGGCGTTGCCGCCAAGTTCTTTGGCACGCTCGGCAATGCCGGAATCAGCGTCCGTGCCATTGCCCAGGGTTCCTCGGAGCGCAATATCTCCGCGGTCATCGACAAGCGCGATGCGACGCGCGCGCTGCGCGCAGCCCACTCGGGCTTCTACCTCTCGGCCAAGACCGTGTCCATTGGTCTGGTCGGTCCCGGAAATGTCGGTGCGACCCTGCTCGACCAGATGGCCGAGCAGGCCGAGCAGCTGCGCCGGGAATTCGGCCTTGACCTGCGCGTGCGCGCCATTGCCACCTCGGGCCGCATGCTCCTGGCGGACCGCGCCATCGACCTCAGGCAGTGGCGGGCAGAACTGGAGAGGGGCACCGAACCGCTGGACTGGGGACGCTTCGCACGCCATGTCCAGGCAGACCACATCCCGCACGCAGCGATGGTTGACTGCAGCGCCAGCCAGGAAGTGGCCAACCGCTACCTGGACTGGTTCCGCGCCGGCATCCATGTGGTTACGCCCAACAAGAAGGCCCATAGCGGCACGCTTGCCAGCTACGATGCCATTCTGGAAGAGTGCCGACGCCACAAGACCCATTTCCTGTACGAGACCACCGTGGGCGCGGCGTTACCGGTCGTTGGCACGCTGCGCGACCTGAAACAGACCGGCGACGAGATCCTCAGCATCGAGGGAATCCTGTCCGGGACGCTGGCGTATCTGTTCAACGTCTTTGACGGCAAGCGGCCGTTCTCGGCAATCGTCCGCGAGGCACGCGACAAGGGCTATACGGAACCGGACCCGCGCGATGACCTTTCCGGCATGGATTTCGCCCGCAAGCTGATCATCCTCGGCCGCGAGATGGGGCAGCGGCTGGAAATCAAGGACATCGCGGTGGAAACCCTGGTACCGCCGGGGATGTCGGGGCTGACGATAGAGCAGTTCCTCGATGAACTACCCAGGCACGACGCCGCCATGCTTGCACGCCTGCAGGCTGCCCAGCGCGAGGGCAGGGTGCTGCGCTATGTCGGGCGCCTGAGCCGGAAGGATGGCGCGACGGTACGGCTCGAGGCCCTGGCGGCCGACCATCCCTTCGCGCACATGAACCTGACCGACAACATCGTGCGCTATGAATCGCGTCGCTACAGCGCCAATCCGCTGGTGGTCCAGGGTCCGGGCGCGGGGCCGGCGGTGACCGCTGCCGGGGTCTTTGCCGATCTGCTGCGCCTGGCCTCGTACCTCGGCCCGGCACGCTAGCGAGCGCCCATGGAGTACCGGAGCACACGCGGCGGGCCGCCGGTGACTGTCGAGCAGGCCATCATGAGCGGCACCGCAGCCGATGGCGGCCTGTATGTACCCTGTGCCCTGCCGGCGCTGTCGGTTGCGGACTTCACGGGCTGCGAGTCCTTTGCGGAGGTGGCCGCCCGCTTCCTGCGACCGTTCCTTGCGGCATCGAGCCTCGAAGAACCGCTGGCGGCCATCTGCCGCGAAGCGCTGGATTTCCCGATTCCGTTGCGTCCGGTCGAGTCCGGCCTCTCGGTTCTCGAGCTCTTCCACGGTCCGACCGCGGCGTTCAAGGATGTCGGGGCGCGGTTCCTCGCCGCCGCCATGTCCCGCATCCTGCAGGACGGTCGTCATGCACGGCCACCGGTCACCATCCTGGTGGCCACCTCCGGGGATACCGGGGGTGCCGTGGCTGCCGCGTTCCATGGCCGGCCGGGGCTGCGGGTCGTCGTGCTGTTTCCGGAGGGCCGTGTCTCGCCGCGGCAGCAGCACCAGCTGACCTGCTGGGGTGGCAATGTTACCTCGCTGGCGGTCAGGGGGGAGTTCGACGACTGCCAGCGGCTCGTCAAGGCGGCATTTGCCAGCGCTGCGCTGGCGCGGTCGCATCGCCTGTGTTCGGCAAACAGCATCAACGTTGGCCGGTTGCTGCCGCAGGCGGCGTATTACGCCAGGACGAGCCTGGACCACTTCCGGCAGACCGGGCAACGCACCAGCTTCGTGATTCCGACCGGCAACCTCGGCAATGCCTTTGCCTGCATCTGGGCCCGCCATGTCGGTCTGCCGATCGACCGCATCGTGCTGGCGACGAACGCCAACACGACGGTCGAGGATTATCTCGCCACCGGCCAGTGGCTGCCGCGGCCAACGGTTGCAACGCTTGCTTCGGCCATGGATGTCGGCAACCCGAGCAACATGGAGCGTCTCCGAAACCTGTGCGGTGATGATGCTGCACGTGTTCGCGAGGAGGTGAACGCCGTGGCCGTTTCGGATGACGAGATCCGTGCGACGATCCAGGACGAGTACCGCCGCAACGGTTCCGTCATCTGCCCGCATACGGCCACGGGATTCTTCGCCTATCGACGCCTGCCGGCTGTCGAGCGTGCCCATCGCCACTGGGTGGTGGTGGCTACAGCCCATGCAGCCAAGTTCGATACCATCGTCGAACCCTTGCTCGGCGCCACGATCAAGCCACCTGCCGAACTGGCACGGCTGCTGCGCCTGCCGGCCCGCTTCGAGACGATCCAGCCCAGTCTGGAGGAGCTGGCTGCCTGGCTCGGGGACGGGACCGGCCATGGCTGAGGGTGCCATACCCGTTGCAGGCCGCTGGCCGCTGCTCGTTGGCGGTGCGGCGTTCGCCATCGGTGGCCTGGCTGCCGCTGCCTGGTGGCTTGTGCGGCGCCAGCGCGCTGGCAGCATTCCTGCTCGACTGCGGCGCGCAGCCGAGGACCTGCTGTCCGGTGTGCTGATTCCGCACGTCGAGGGCGGGCAGATCCACCTGGAACATGTGATCCTGACCCGGCAGGGTATCGTGGTCGTGGACCTGCGCGATGCCGCAGGTCATGTCTTCGGCAGCGAGAGCATGCAGGAGTGGACGGTGCTGGCGCGCAACCAGCGCTATACCTTTGCCAATCCGCTGCCGGCCCTCTATGACCGCCTGGCCGCGGTTCGGCGACTGGTGCCGGACGTTCCGGTGCGGGGCTTGGTCGTATTCAAGCCTGGCGCGATATTCAGCAAGGGATTCCCGCCAAACGTCGCGCTTCTGGACGGCCTGCTCGAGGAGATCGGCAGGGTTGGCGAGGTGCCTGTCGCGCCTGCGGGTGAGGCACTTGCCGATGCCTGGCGGCGCCTGCGTCGGGAAGCAGTCAACGCGCCGCACTGATGCCAGCGGGGGCTGGCGGCAGCCGGAAAAGGCGCTCCGTATTCCGTGTGGCGGCCTGCGCCAGGACCCGCGGGTCGACACCCATGTGGCGCGCGACGGCCTCCAGCACGACCGGCAGGTTGGCGGGTTCATTGCGACGGCTGCGCGAGCCCCGGGCCAGTGAGCGTGGCAGCAGGTAGGGTGCATCCGTTTCGAGCATCACCCGATCCAGCGGCAGCGTGGCGACGGCATCGCGCAGGCTTGCACCGCGGCTGTCGTCGCAGATCCAGCCGGTGACGCCGATGTGGAGGCCCAGCCCAAGGTAAGCTTCCATCTGCTCGCGCGTTCCCGTGAAGCAGTGCGCGACTCCACCTGGCAGATCACCGATGCGCTCGTTCAGCATGGCGAGAAAGTCAGCGTGGGCATCGCGCTGGTGCAGGAAAACCGGTTTACCGATGGCGGCCGCCAGCCCCAGTTGCCGCTCGAACGCGTAGCGCTGGTCCCTGCGCGGGGAAAGGTCCCTGTAGTAATCCAGGCCGCATTCCCCCACGGCGACCACCTCGTCGTGGGTGGCGATCTCGATCAGTTCCGCTGCCGTTTGTGGCCCGAAGTCCACCGCGTGGTGCGGGTGGACACCGGCGGTGGCAAACAGGCGTCCCGGCGAAAGGCGAGCGAGTTCCAGCGCCCTGCGGCTGCAGTCGGATGTGCTGCCGGTTATCAACATGCGCGAGACACCGGCTGCCCTGGCCCTGGCGACGACCTCGTTGCGGTCGTGGTCGAAAGACTCGTGGGTCAGGTTGGCACCGATGTCGATGAGGTTGCCCATGCCGTGGCCAGCATCAGTCGAGTGCCGCAAGCACGGCGGGAAAGGCTTCTCCGGCTGGCATGCGCAAGCTGATATCGGCCTCGCAGCTGACCAGGGTCTCCTGCGGATTGACCTCGGCGAAGCGGGCCCCGGCAGAGCGCGCCAGCGCTATCAGGCCGGCCGCCGGCAGCACCATGGACGAGGTGCCGACGGCAACCAGGAGGTCACAGCTGCCTGCCGCTGCCTGGCTGGCGGCCAGGATCTGGGGCGGCAGGGGTTCGCCGAACCAGACCACGTCGGGCCGGATATGGGCACCGCAGGAAGGGCAACGGGGCGGCTTGCTGGTTCCCCTGGTGTCGATGTCGATGAGGCGGTTCTCGCGGCTGCAGCGGTTGCGATGGATGTTGCCGTGCAGTTCCAACACGGACCGGCTGCCCGCCTGCTGGTGCAGGCCATCCACGTTCTGCGTGACGAGGACCAGGCTGGGCAGCAGCCGGTCGAGGGCGGCAATGGCCAGGTGCGCCGCATTCGGCTTCGCGGCGGCGATCGCTTCGCGGCGCCACTGGTACCACTGCCAGACCAGCCGTGGGTCGCGTGCGAATGCCTCGGGCGTCGCCAGGTCCTCGGCACGGTAGCGCGCCCACAGGCCGTCCTGCGGGTCACGGAAGGTCGGGATGCCGCTCTCCGCCGAAACCCCGGCACCGGTCAGCACGACCGTGCGCTTCGATGCGCGCAGGGCGGCTGCCAGTGCGTCGATTTCCGGGCCTGCGCGCCTCACGCTGCAGGGGGCGTATCCACGATCTGGCGCAGCACGTAATGCAGGATGCCGCCATGGGCGTAGTAGGCGCGCTCCTTCGGCGTGTCGATGCGCACCTGCGCACTGAAACGGGTGACCTTGCCGTCATCGCCGGTTGCGACCACGGTGACGGCCTGGGCCGCGCCACCATCGAGGCCCTCGACATCGAAGCGCTCGCGGCCGGTGAGGCCAAGGGTCTGCGCGTTCTCGCCATTCGTGAACTGCAGCGGCAGGATGCCCATGCCGATGAGGTTCGAGCGATGGATACGCTCGTAGCTCTCGGCGATCACCGCCTTCACGCCGAGCAGCATGGTCCCCTTGGCAGCCCAGTCGCGCGATGATCCGCTGCCGTATTCCTTGCCGGCGAGGATCACCAGTGGCACGCCATCCTCCTGGTAGCGCATGGAGGCGTCGAAGATGCTCATCTGCTTGTTGTCCGGGATGTGCAGCGTGACGCCGCCCTCGACGCCCGGCACCAGCATGTTGCGCAGGCGGATGTTGGCGAAGGTGCCGCGCATCATGACCTCGTGGTTGCCACGCCGGGCCCCGTAGGAATTGAAGTCCAGCGGCTTGACGCCGTGTTCCACGAGGTAGCGCCCGGCAGGGCTGTCGACCGCGATCGAGCCCGCCGGCGAGATGTGGTCCGTCGTCACGGAGTCGCCAAGCACCGCCAGCGCACGTGCGCCCCGGATGTCGGCGACGGGTCGCGGCTTGCGGGGCATGTCGGTGAAGTAGGGTGGATGCTGGACGTAGGTCGAACCGGCGTCCCAGGCATAGAGGTCACCGGTGGGCGTCGGCACCTTCTGCCAGTTGGCATCACCGGCGAAGACCCCCGCATAGCTGGACTGGAACATGCGCGAGTCGACACTGCCGCCGACCGTGGCGGCAATTTCCTGCTGGCTTGGCCAGATGTCCTTCAGGAACACCGGCTTGCCGTCGGCACCGTTGCCGATGGGATCCCGCGTCAGGTCCACGTTCATGGATCCGGCGAGCGCATAGGCCACCACCAGCGGTGGCGAGGCGAGATAGTTCATCCGCACCTGGGGATGGATGCGGCCTTCGAAGTTCCGGTTCCCGGAGAGCACGGCGCAGCCGACGATCTGGCTGGTCTTCACGGCGGCGGCAATGTCGTCATCCAGCGGTCCGGAATTGCCGATGCAGGTCGTGCAGCCATAACCGACCACGTCGAAGCCCAGGGCCTCGAGGTCGGGCAGCAGGCCGGCCTTCTCGAGGTAATTCGTGACCACGCGTGAACCCGGGGCGAGGCTGGTCTTCACCCAGGGCCTGGCGGCCAGGCCGCGCTTGCGGGCGTTGCGTGCCAGCAGGCCTGCGGCGATCATCACCGACGGATTGGACGTGTTCGTGCAACTGGTGATGGCGGCAATGAGGACCGCGCCATCGGCCACCTCGAAGGACTTGCCGTTGCGTGTAACGCTGGCTTTTCCGGAGCCCTCGCGCTTGCCGGCGATGTCGACCACCTGCTTGCGGTAGGCCCCGGCCACGGTTGCCAGCGGCAGCCGGTCCTGAGGCCGGCGTGGGCCGGCGAGCGTGGGTTCGATGCTGCCGAGGTCCAGTTCCAGCACATCGCTGTAGAGCGCCGCGGGCTGGCCATCCTCGCGCCACAGACCCTGGGCGCGGGCATAGGCCTCGACCAGGGCGACATGGTGCGCGTCGCGGCCAGTGAGCGTCAGGTAGCGAATGGTCTCGCGATCGATGGGGAAAATGGCGCAGGTGCTGCCGAACTCCGGCGACATGTTGGCCAGGGTGGCGCGGTCGGCCAGCGGCAGGCTGCCCAGACCGTCGCCGAAGAATTCCACGAACTTGTTCACCACGCCCTTTTTCCGCAACTGCTCGGTCAGGGTCAGGACCAGGTCGGTAGCAGTGGTTCCCTCGCGCAGGCTGCCGGTCAGTTTGACGCCAAGCACCTGCGGGATAAGCATTGTCACCGGCTGGCCCAGCATGGCGGCTTCGGCCTCGATGCCGCCGACACCCCAGCCGAGGACACCAAGGCCGTTGGCCATCGTGGTGTGCGAGTCGGTCCCAACCAGCGTGTCGGGATAGGCAAGGTGCCTGCCGTCGCGCGTGACATCGAAGACGACACGGGCCAGGTGCTCGATATTGACCTGGTGAACGATGCCGGTGTTGGGCGGCACGACCTTGAAGTTCCGGAAGGCCTTCTGGCCCCAGCGCAGGAACGAGTAGCGCTCAAGGTTGCGCTGAAACTCCACGGCAATGTTCTGTGCCAGCGAGTTGCGGCTGCCGTAGTGGTCCACCTGGACCGAGTGGTCGATCACCAGCTCGGCCGGCGACAACGGATTGATGGTCTCCGGCCGGCCGCCCAGCTTGACGACGGCTTCGCGCATGGCGGCCAGGTCCACGACCGCTGGCACACCGGTGAAGTCCTGGAGGATCACGCGGGCCGGGGTAAAGGCGATCTCGTGGTTCGGCTCGGCCCGGGGATCCCAGTTGGCCAGTGCGCTGATGTCGCTTTCGCGGACGTCGCCGGCCCCGCGGTGCCGCAGCAGGTTCTCCAGCAGGATCTTCAGGGAGAACGGCAGCCTGGCGACATGACCCTCGGTGATGGCGTCGAGCCGATGGATTGCGTATTCCTTGCCATCCACGTTGAGGACAGATCTCGGATCGATGGCATGCGCCATGGGACTACTCCAGATTCAGGTCGGCATTGACTGGCGGCCGGGCAACAGACCGGGTGCCCGAATTTCGCCCCGGCCCCGCGCGGGCAGGCCGGCGTGGAGCCAGGGGGATACTTGGGGCAACAGCGGCGAATTATAGCGGATAGCGGCGCCGGTCGCCCTCAGGCGACACAGGACTGCGCAGCGGATTCGGTACGCGCGCTCTTGATCACGGCACCGCCCAGGCAGGCGTCGCCGTCGTAGAAGACGGCGTACTGGCCCGGCGTGATTGCCCATTGCGGGCGCTCGAAGCGTACCCGCAGGAATCCATCGCCGGCGCTCGATACCGTTGCAGCACCCGGCTCGTGCCGGTGGCGCAGCCGGACATGGCCGCGCCAGCCCGCCGGGTCGGTGATTCCAGGTGGCACCGTATCGATCCAGAACGCTGGGCCCGTGGTCATTTCGGTCGACCACAGCAGTGGGTGCCCGCGTCCCTGCACGACCACCAGGCTTCTGTCGGCCGGCCGCTTGGCCGCCACGTACCAGGGCGCGGCAGCGCCGCCGCTGAGGCCGCCAATTCCGAGGCCGCCACGCTGACCGAGCGTATAGAAGGCGAGTCCCTGGTGCCGCCCCAGTTGCCGGCCCTCGGTGTCGACGATCAGTCCTGGCTCCTGCTGCAGGTGGCGGCCGAGGAAATCACGGAAGGGCCGCTCGCCAATGAAGCAGATGCCGGTGCTGTCGGGTCGCTGGTGGTTTGGCAGACCGGCTTCGGCGGCGATGCTGCGTACCTGGCGCTTGGTCAGGTCCCCGAGGGGGAACAACGCCTGCCGCAGGGCCTCGCCGGGCACTGCGTGGAGGAAGTAGGTCTGGTCCTTGTCGCGGTCGGCCGCCTTGAGGAGGCGCACCGGGCCGCGGGCATCGATCCGGGCGTAATGGCCGGTCGCGATGCGCTCGGCACCCAGCCGGCGGGCATGCTCGAGGAACGCACCGAACTTGATGTGGCGATTGCACAGGACGTCCGGGTTTGGCGTATGGCCGGCCTGATAACCGGCGAGGAACTCGGCGAAAACCTGCTCACGGTAGGCCGCGCTGAAATTGGCCCGGTGCAGCGGAATGCCGAGTTCGGCACAGACGCGGCGGGCGGCCTGGTAGTCATCGGCGGCCGTGCAGTAGGCGTCGCCGTCCTCCCAGTTCGTCATGTGGAGGCCCTGCACGTCGAATCCGGCCCGCGCCAGTTGCAGCGCCGCGACGGCGGAGTCCACGCCACCCGAGATTCCGACAACGATGACTTCCCGACTGGCCATGCCGGCATTGTAGACTTGGCGTTCGCAGGCGTCGCCACCCGAAGCGCCAGCAGCAGCGCCCGGCGCGATTCAGACGCGAACTTCGCGGAACTCGGGTCCTGGTTCGGACTGGTGCCAGATGGAATCGAACAGGTCCAGATAGCGCCGCGTGACCAGCGGATCGTGGCTATCGGCTATGCCTTCCCAGCGCGAGGCGTCGATGCGATACAGCAGCGCGCTGTCATCGGCGATCAGAAACGCTTCGCGGTGGCCGACGAAATCCTCATGGGCATTGCGCAGGTCGATGTAGGTATTGAGGCGGCGCGCGACACCCACCAGGCGATTGCCATTGCGGATGGCTCGCGCCGGATCGGTCACCAGGATACGGATGCGCGCGTAGCGCCTGGCAAGGACCAGGCGTTTGGTGACATCCAGGAAATCCTCGTGGTCGTAGATGCTGGGTTCGAGGTCGGGAGTCAGGATGGCCAGCGAGCGTTTGGCCGAGGCGGCGATCGCCACGGCGGCAGCTCTGGTTTCCTCCATGCAGGAGAGGATCCGGCGGCGATTGTTGACGCGCTCAGCTTGCATGTAATCATTGGCCCGTCTTCGCGTTGCCCGGCGGCCCGGTTATGGCAAACGCTGGTGCAGCACCTCAGGCCGCCGGAGCGGGGCCATGCTGCGGCCTGGACCGGCAGAGTGTACGGCCGCGTGGCGCTGGCCAGTGCCGACTGCGTCACAGTCTGCTGGCGGCGGCAGGGAACGACGTCAGGGCGTCCTGTCGAGGTCCGCCGTGAGACGCTCGGCCAGGCCGATGTAACCGCCCGGCGTGAGCTGCAGAAGCGCGTCGCGGGTGTCGCGGGGCAGGCCCAGTCCGCTGATGAAGGCACGCAGGTCGTCAGGCCGCAACTGGCGGCCGCGGCTCAGGGCTTTCAGCTGCTCGTAGGCATCGCCATGGCCGTAGCGGCGCAGGACCGTCTGCACCGCCTCGGTCAGCACCTCCCAGTTCGTCTCCAGGTCCGCAGCCATCCGGGCCGGATCGGCGTCGAGCTTCTCCAGGCCAGCGCCGAAGGACTGGTAAGCCAGCAGGCTGTGGGCAATGGCCACCCCGATATTGCGCAGCACGGTCGAATCGGAAAGGTCGCGCTGCCACCGTGAAATCGGCAGCTTGGCTGCGAAGTGCTGCAGGAGGGCGTTGGCGATGCCGAGGTTTCCCTCTGCATTTTCGAAATCAATCGGATTGATCTTGTGTGGCATCGTCGAGGAGCCGACCTCGCGCGCCTTCGGGCGCTGGCGGAAGTAGCCGATCGAGATATACCCCCAGATATCGCGCGCCGCATCGATGAGGACAGTGTTGATGCGTGCCAGCGCATCGAAATACTCGGCCATCCAGTCATGCGGCTCGATCTGGGTAGTGAACGGATTGGCCTCGAGCCCGAGTGACTGCAGGAACTCCCTGGACAGCCTCGGCCAGTCGACGCCCGGGTAGGCGACGACATGCGCATTGAAGTTGCCCACGGCGCCGTTGAGCTTGGCCAGCACCACGACATTCTCCAGGCTGGCCTGCTGGCGCTGCAGGCGCCAGGCGATGTTTGCCAGTTCCTTGCCGAGCGTGGTCGGGCTGGCTGGCTGGCCATGTGTGCGCGAGAGCATGGGAAGGGCAGCCGTCGCCCTTGCCATCACCCGCAGCCGGGTCACCAGGGTCCGCAGGGCGGGCGCCACCAGATCCTGGCGCGCACTGCGCAGGATCAGGGCATAGGCAATATTGTTGATGTCCTCGGAAGTGCAGGCGAAGTGCACGAACGGACGCAGCCGGGACAACTCCGAGCCTTCCACCAGCCGCTCGCCGATGAAGTATTCCACCGCCTTGACATCGTGATTGGTGGTCTTCTCGATAGCCTTGACGCGGCCGGCCTCCTGGTAGCCGAAGTCCGCAACCAGCCGGTCGAGCCAGTCATGAACGACGGGCGATACCTCAGGGAAATCGGCAATTTCGCCCTGCCTGGCCAGGAACTGCAGCCAGCGGACTTCGGTCAGCAGACGGCGTTTGATCAGGCCCTGCTCGCTGAAGAGTTCCCGGCAGCTGTCGAGCTTCGCGGCATAACGGCCGTCCAGTGGGGAAATTGCCGTCAGGGCCTGTTGTTCGTCCATGCCTGCCTGCCGAAAAGGACCTATACTTTTCGGCCCGAATCATACACCAAGGCATGGCCAGGGCCGGCAAGGACGGCCGTGGCCGGGGCGCAAGCCCGCAATCTCAGGAGCAGGAAATGGCAGACAACGGCTACCGGGTCGAGCGTGACAGCATGGGCGAGCTACGGGTACCCGAGCAGGCGCTCTGGGGCGCGCAGACCCAGCGCGCGGTGGATAATTTTCCGATCAGCGGCCTCAGCATGCCGCGCGCCTTCATTCGTGCACTCGGCCTGATCAAGTGGGCGGCGGCCGGTGCCAACGGCGAGCTTGGCCTGTTGTCCACGGTGAAGGCACGTGCCATCCAGTCTGCCGCGCTGGACGTCGCGGCCGGCGAGTTTGACGCCCAGTTTCCCATCGATGTCTTCCAGACCGGCTCGGGGACCAGCTCGAACATGAATGCCAACGAGGTCATTGCCCATCTCGCCAGCAAGCGTGGCCCCGGGGCGATTCACCCGAACGATGACGTGAACATGGGCCAGAGCAGCAATGACGTCATCCCGACGGCCATCCACGTCAGCGCGGCACTGCTGGTGGCCGAAGAACTGCTGCCGGCCCTCGAGCACCTGCAGGCCACCCTCGAGGCCAAGGCACAGGAAACCGACGGCGTCGTGAAAACCGGCCGTACGCACCTCATGGACGCCATGCCCGTGCGCCTTGGCCAGGAACTGTCCGGCTGGGCCTGCCAGATTGGCAACGCCCGGGTCCGCCTGCAGGAATGCCTGCAGCGCCTGGGGCGCCTGGCGCAGGGTGGCACGGCGGTTGGCACCGGCATCAATGCGCACCCCAAGTTCGGTTCCAAGGTGGCGGTGCTGCTCAGCGAGCACACCGGAATCGAGTTCCGCGCCTCGGAGAACTATTTCGAGTCGATGAGCACGCAGGACACGGCCGTCGAACTTTCCGGCCAGTTGCGGGTGCTCGCGGTATCGCTGATGAAGATTGCCAATGACCTGCGCTGGATGAACAGTGGTCCGCTGGCCGGTCTCGGCGAGATCCAGTTGCCGGCGTTGCAGCCCGGCAGCAGCATCATGCCCGGCAAGGTGAACCCGGTGATCCCGGAGGCGGTCGCCATGGTGGCAGCCCAGGTCATGGGAAACGACACGACGATCGCCATTGCCGGCCAGTCAGGCAATTTCCAGCTCAACGTCATGCTGCCGGTGGTGGCCTATAACCTGCTGCAGAGCGCGGGATTGCTCGCGGCAGCCAGCCGTGTGCTGGCCGACAAGGCCATCCGCGGCTTCACGGTCAATGCTGCCAAGCTGGGCGAGGCGCTGGACCGCAACCCGATCCTGGTCACGGCTATGAATCCGGTCATTGGCTACGAAAAGGGCGCGGCCATTGCCAAGAAGGCCTACGCCCAGGGCCGACCGATTCGCGAGGTGGCCCGCGAGCAGACCGATCTCACCGATGCGGAACTCGACCGGCTTCTGGACGCGATGGACCTGACGCGCGGTGGCATCAAGGGTTGAGCGACCCACATTGCTCACCCGGATGAGGATCGAGGCGCGGCTGAGCCGCTCAGGTGCGGCAGCAGACCCGGAGGCAGAGGCGCGCGCGGCATGGCCGCCGGAGGTGGCGCGGGTGCTGTTTCCGGCGCCGCTGATTCGTGCTGCGGTACTGATGCCCCTGGTGGAGCGCCCCGGGGGGCTGGCGGTGTTGCTGACCAGGCGCAGCGACCACCTGCGGGATCATCCTGGCCAGATCAGCTTTCCTGGCGGGCGCGTCGAGCCGGGCGATGTGGGCCCGCTCGCCACGGCCTTGCGCGAGATGGACGAGGAACTGGGCATCAAGCCGGCCCGTGTCGGGGTTGCCGGTTACCTGCCGGCCCAGGCAGTGGTGACCGGTTTCGTCGTTACTCCGGTCGTCGGGTTCCTGCCGCCGGACATCGACGTACGCCCGGATGCGCGCGAGGTTGCCGAGGCCTTCGAGGTGCCGTTGAGCTACGTGCTCGACACCGGCAATCTTCGTGAATCCACGCGTACCGTGCGTGGCATCCAGGTCCCGGTATGCGAGTACAGCTACTCAGGCCACCGCATCTGGGGCGCCACGGCCAGCATGCTGCGCACGCTGTCAGAGCTGATATCGACCTAGTTCCATGACAAGCATCGCGAAACTGGTGGAGATCATGGCGCAGCTCCGCGACCCGACGACGGGCTGCCCCTGGGACCGTGAACAGGACTTCCGCAGCATCGCGCCCTACACCATCGAGGAAGCCTATGAGGTTGCCGATGCCATCGATCGTGGCGACTTCGCCGCGCTGCGCGATGAACTGGGCGACCTGCTTCTCCAGGTGGTGTTCCATGCACAGCTGGCCAGCGAAAGCGGCATGTTCGACTTCGACGACGTTGCGGCGGCGATCTGCGACAAGCTGATTCGCCGGCACCCCCATGTCTTTGCCGCCGAGCGCATCGATTCGGCGGCGGAACAGCGTGCTGCCTGGGAGCGCCTCAAGGCAGGAGAGCGGGGCGCACAGCAGGTTCTCGCGGGAGTCGCCCTGGCGCTGCCTGCCCTGGCGCGCGCCACCAAACTGGGCCGGCGCGCAGCCAGCGTCGGCTTCGACTGGCCGGATGCGGTCGGGGTCATGGCCAAGGTCCGGGAGGAACTGGCTGAGGTCGAGGCGGCCAGCGTTTCCTCGCCAGCCTCGGTGGGCGAAGAGATTGGCGACCTGTTGCTCGCCGTTACCAGTCTGGCGCGCCACCTGGGCGTCGATCCCGAGGAGGAATTGCGCCGCGCCAATGCCAAGTTCGAGCGGCGCTTCAGCCATGTCGAGCGACGGGTGACGGCAGCTGGCGGAAACTGGCAGGAGCGGTCGCCAGGCGAGCTCGACGCGTACTGGCACGAGTCCAAGCGCGACGGCTGAAGCCGCGCAGGCATCCTCGCGGGTCAGCTGCCCCTACCACGGTCGAGAAAGCTCTCGAGCAGGTCCATCGGTACCGGAAACACGATGGTGTTGGTGCGGTCCTTGGCTATTTCCGTCAGCGTCTGCAGGTAACGCAGCTGCAGGGCCTGCTTCTGTGATCCCAGCATCTGGGCGGCCTCAGCCAGCATTTCCGAGGCCTGCTTTTCGCCCTCCGCATGGATGACCTTGGCGCGGCGTGCGCGCTCGGCCTCCGCCTGCGCGGCGATGGCGCGCACCATGTTCTCGTTGAGGTCGATGTGCTTGATCTCGACGTTGGATACCTTGATGCCCCAGGCGTCAGTCTGGCGGTCGAGGATCTTCTGGATGTCGGCATTCATCTTGTCGCGCTCGGCCAGCATCTCGTCGAGCTCGTGCTGGCCGAGGACCGAGCGCAAGGTGGTCTGTGCCAGCTGGCTGGTGGCCTCGAAGACATTGGCCACCTGGATGACCGCCTTCTCCGGGTCGACGATGCGGAAATAAACCACCGCATTGACCTTCACCGAGACGTTGTCGCGGGAAATGACGTCCTGTGACGGCACGTCGAGGACGATGACGCGCAGATCGACGCGAATGACCTGTTGCAGGCCCGGAACGACGAGGATCAGCCCTGGTCCCTTCACCCCGGTAAAGCGGCCGAGCGTGAACATGACGCCACGCTCGTACTCCTTCAACACCTTGATGCACGCGAACAGCGCCAGCACGGTGAGTACGACGATGAAGATCACGAAGGGCATGAGGTTCTCCTCCTGGATTGCTGGCGGGTCAGACTGGCGTTTCAGGGGTTGCCGGCTCCACATGGAGCAGCAAGCCCTCGATGCGTACGATGCGCAGGCGGTCGCCCTTGCGCACCGGCTGGTTGCAGCGTGCCGACCAGCGTTCGCCGTGGACGAACACGGCACCTGACTCGCTGAAGTCCTCGAGCGCCTCGGCGGGCTTGCCAACCAGGCTTTCCAGGCCGCTGACGACGGGGCGCCGGTGCATGCGGACCAGCGCCAGCAGCAGGCCCAGGAGCGCCAGTCCGGCGATACCGGCCACGCTGCCAATGAGGCCGCGCGAGATCGTGAAGCCCGGGATGTCCGTATCGAGGAGCAGGATCGAGCCGAAGACAAAGGCGACGATGCCGCCGAGGCCGAGCGTGCCGAAGCTGGGCACGAACGCCTCGGCGATGAACAGGGCCACGCCGAGCACGATCAGGCCGAGCCCGGCGAAGTTGACCGGCAGGAGCTGGAAGGCGAACAGGGCCAGAAGCAGGCAGATCGTGCCCACGACACCCGGCAGGTAGGTGCCCGGATTGTAGCCCTCGAGGAGCAGGCCATAGATGCCGACGAGGAGCAGGATGTAGGCAACGTTCGGGTCGGTGATCGTCGCCAGCAGGCGCGTCCGCCAGTCCGGGTCGTGATGCAGCAGCTGCAGGCCGCTGGTAGCGAGGGTGACCTCGGTCTGGCCCAGCTGCACCTTGCGGCCATCGGCTGCAGCGAGCAGGGCGTCGATATCCGGTGCGATGAAGTCGATGACATTCTCGCGCAGTGCCGCCTCGGCCGTGAGGCTCACCGCCTCGCGAACGGCGCGCTCGGCCCAGTCCGCGTTGCGATGGCGCAGCGAGGCGAGGCCACGAATGTACGCGACGGCATCGTTGATGGCCTTGCGCTCCGGCGCCGAACCGGGTTGCGGTGGCCTGGCCTCGGTCTCGTCGTCGGCGGAGGGCGATTTCTTGGGCGAGCGCTCGTCGGGCGCACTGCCGCCGATCTGCACGGGTGTTGCCGCACCCAGGTTGGTGGCCGGCGCCATGACCGCAAGGTGACTGGCATAGAGGATGTAGGTTCCGGCGCTGGCCGCCCTCGATCCTGCCGGGGCCACGAACGTCGCCACCGGCACCGTCGATGCCAGGATGGCCTTGTTGATGTCCCGCATGGCGGCATCCAGGCCACCAGGGGTATCCATCTCGATGATCACCAGCCTGGCACCGGCGGCTTCCGCCTTGTTGATGCCCCGCACGATGTAGTCGCTGGTGGCCGGGCCGATGGCACCGCGGATCTCCAGGCGCAGGCCTACACCCGCCACATCCGGAGCATCGGCTGCGGGCACGGCAAGCGGGGCCGCTGCCAGCAACCCGCCTGCCAGGACCCTGAGGATTGCGCGGCTATTCACCCTCATGAGGGTGATCATAGCAGGGCCGCAGCATCCACCACGGCCAATGCGGTGGCGAATCGCTAGAATGGCAGCCGATGGACAACGTCCCGTCAATTGCGCCATGGAAGCCCGACAGCTGGCAGGCTCGCAAGGCTGTGCAGCTGCCGGTGTATCGCGACGCAGCCGCCCTCGCCAGCACGATCGCGGAGCTGGGGCGCCTGCCGCCGCTGGTGACCAGCTGGGAAATCGAGGCATTGAAGGCGCGGCTGGCCCAGGCGCAGCAGGGCCGGGCATTTGTGCTCCAGGGCGGCGACTGTGCCGAGACCTTTGCCGATTGCAGCTCGGAGAATATCGTCCAGAAACTCAAGATCCTGCTGCAGATGAGCATGGTCATCGTGGCAGGCCTGAAGCGGCCCGTGGTGCGTGTCGGACGCATTGCCGGGCAATACGCCAAGCCGCGCTCCGATGACCTGGAGACCCGTGATGGTGTGGCCCTGCCAAGCTACCGGGGTGACCTCGTCAACCGTTCCGCGTTCACGGCGACGGACCGCGAGCCTGACCCCGCGTTGATGCTGCGCGGTTACGAGTACGCGGCCCTGACCCTGAATTTCGTACGCGGACTCATCGACGGCGGCTTTGCCGACATCCACCATCCGGAGAACTGGAATCTTGACTTCGTCAGCCAGTCCCCGATGGCGGATCGCTACCATCAGGTCATGCGCCGCGTAACCGATGGGCTGGCCTTCTTCGAGGCAGTCACGGGCGCCAGGGTGGATGACGCACGGCGTATCGATTTCTTCGCCTCGCACGAGGGGCTCAACCTGTACTACGAGCAGGCCCAGACCCGCTGGCTCAGGCATCGCGGTCGCTGGTACGACCTGACGACGCACTATCCGTGGATCGGCGCGCGCACGGCGGCTGTCGATGGCGCCCACGTGGAGTACTTCCGCGGCATCGCCAACCCGATCGGCGTCAAGATCGGGCCGGCGACAACCACCGGCGAGCTTCTCAGTCTGGCGGCGGTGCTCAATCCGGCCAACGAGCCGGGTCGCCTGACCTTCATTCACCGTCTGGGCGCGCAACGCATCGCCTCGGTCCTGCCGGGCATGATCGAGGCAGTGCGCCGGGCCGGAGCCACGGTGCTCTGGGTCTGCGATCCGATGCACGGCAATACCGAGGTGCTCGGTTCGGGTTACAAGACGCGGCGCTTCGATCGCATCCTCGAGGAGCTGGAAGCGGCATTCCGCATCCACGGCGAGCTGGGCACGCATCTCGGCGGGGTGCACCTGGAGCTGACCGGGGATCACGTGACCGAGTGCATCGGCGGCGCCCGGGGCCTGACCGAGCAGGATCTTCACCGTGCCTACCGGACCCAGGTGGACCCGCGCCTGAACTACGAGCAGGCACTGGAAGTTGCCATGCGCATTGCCGACCGGGGCTGAGGCATGCTCCGTCGGCGAGAGACTCCGGAAACCGCGGCATTCACGCCGGATTGCGTGCGTTGCCCACGGCTTGCCGGGTTTCTGCGCGAGGTCCGTTTCAAGCACCCCAGCTACTACGCGCGCCCCGTACCCTCATTCGGCGACCCGGATGCACGGCTGCTGGTGGTCGGCCTCGCGCCGGGGCTGCATGGCGCCAATGCCTCCGGTCGGCCATTCACCGGGGATCATGCGGGGTTGCTGCTCTACGAGACACTCCATGCCTTTGGTTTTTCGAGCAGGCCACTGAGCCAGTCCGCCAGAGACGGGCTCATGCTCGACGATTGCCGCATCACCAACGCCGTGCGCTGTGTGCCGCCACAGAACAAGCCCGACGGCAGCGAAGTGCGGGCCTGCAACGACTACCTGCGCCAGGAACTGGAGATGCTGCCCGCTGGCTCCGTGGTACTCGCACTGGGTGCCATAGCCCACGGTGCGACGCTCCGTGCCCTGGGACTGCGCAACGCGGCGTTTCCATTCGGTCATGCCCGGCGACACGCACTGCCGGACGGCCGGCATCTGTTCGACAGCTTCCACTGCAGCCGCTACAACACCCAGACCCGCCGCCTGACGCCCGCCATGTTCCGCGACGTGTTCGCGGCGATTCGCAATGAGCTGGATGCCGCCGGCCCCAAAGACAATGGCCAGCTCATTTGATGCTGCCGCGTTCCTGCGCACGCTGACGCAGCGTCCCGGCGTCTATCGCATGCTGGACGCCGACGGCAAGGTGCTCTACGTCGGCAAGGCGAAACAGCTGAAGCGCCGCGTCGCCAGTTACTTCGGCAAGCGCCCCCAGGACGCCAAGACCCGGACGTTGCTGCAGGCGGTCGCGTCCATGGATGTGACGGTGACCGGTACGGAGCAGGAGGCGCTGCTCCTCGAGTACAACCTCATCAAGAATCACAAGCCGCGCTTCAACGTGGTGTTGCGCGATGACAAGAGCTATCCGTACATCCACGTGAGCACGGACCAGGAATTTCCGCTCTTCGAGTTCCACCGCGGCAGCCGGACCGGAGGCGGACGCTTTTTCGGTCCGTTTCCCGATGCCGGGGCGGTCCGGGCGACACTGCAGCAGCTGCAGAAGCTGTTCCGCATCCGCCAGTGCAGTGACACGTACTTCGCCAATCGCAGCCGTCCCTGCCTGCAGTACCAGATCCAGCGGTGTACGGCGCCCTGTGTCGGCCTGATCGGCGCAGCCGACTATCGGCGCGACGTGGAGGATGCCATCCGCTTCATAGAAGGGCGGGGTGCCGATGTCCTCGAAGGACTGGTGGCGCGGATGGAGGAGAGTGCGGCTCAGCTCGACTACGAGCGCGCCGCCCGCTACCGCGACCAGATCGCCGCCATCCGCCGGGTGCAGCAGCAGCAGGCCATCGACAGTGGCGGCGAGACCGATCTCGACGCTCTGGGCCTGGCGCAGGAGCAGGGCCAGCACTGCGTGGCCATCCTGATGATCCGTGGCGGGCGCGTGCTGGGCAGCCGGGCGCTGTATCCGAGGGTTGCCGAGGGAACGCCCGCGGGGGAAATCCTCGCGGCGGTGATACTCCAGCACTACCTCGCACAGTCAGCGCCACCGGAGATCCTCCTGTCAGCCCCGGTCGCCGATGCGGATCTGCTCGCGCAGATGCTCACCGGGCGTAGCGGCCATGCGGTCGCCCTGCGCCAGCGCGTACGTGGCCGGAGGCGTCGCTGGATCTCGCTGGCCGTGGGCAACGCGGCGGAGGGCGCGCGCTCCAGGGCGGCCGCCGCTGCGACCCTGCAGGAGCAGTACCGGCAGCTGGGTGAAGCGCTGGCGCTGCCCACGGTTCCGGAGCGCGTGGAGTGCTTCGACATCAGCCATACCCAGGGTGGCGAGACGGTGGCCTCCTGCGTGGTGTTCAATGCGGCAGGACCGGCCCGATCCGATTACCGGCGTTACAACATCCGCGGCGTCGCAGCGGGTGACGACTACGGGGCCCTGGCGGAAGCGGTGGCCAGGCGCTTCGCCCCGGGCAAGCTGGTCCAGGCCGTGGTGCCGGACCTGTTGCTGATCGATGGTGGCCGCGGGCAGCTCGCGCGCGTCTGCCAGGTGCTGGAGGAACTCGGCCTGGCATCCCTGCCGGTGTTCGGGATCGCCAAGGGGACCGGCAGGCGGCCGGACCAGGACCGCATCATCGGGCTGCACCAGGCCGCAGCGCTGGACCTGCCAGCCGGCAGCCCGGCCATGCATCTGCTGCAGCAACTGCGCGATGAGGCCCACCGTTTTGCACTGGCCGGCCACCGGCAGCGCCGCGGCCGCAAGCAGGCCAGTTCCTCACTCGAGGAAATTCCCGGGCTCGGCCCCCGACGGCGTCGGGCACTGCTGCGGCATTTTGGTGGCCTGCAGGGCATTGCCCGCGCAGGCATCGAGGACCTGGCGTCCGCGGCGGGCATCAGCCGCGCGCTCGCCGGCCGGATCTACGGCCGGTTTCACGATGATGGCAATACCTGAAACCCGCGGCCCCTGCCGGGCTAGAATGGCAGCAGGATGCAGCCAGATTCCCCTACCGACGCCCGGCACTACCCGCAGTTCAACGTCGCCACGGCGCTGACCTGGCTGCGTATTGCGGCCATCCCGGCAGTCGCGGTGATCTTCTACTGGCCCTCCGCATGGGCGAAGCCGCTGTCCTGCCTGGCATTCACGGTGGCTGGCCTGACCGACCTTCTCGACGGCTACCTGGCGCGCCGCATGGGACAGACCTCCAGGTTTGGTGCATTCCTGGACCCGGTGGCGGACAAACTGATGGTGGCTGTCGCCCTGATCCTGATCCTGCAGGCCGACCCACGGGTCGTCATAGCGCTGGTGGCCGCCATCATCATCGGCAGGGAAATCGCGGTTTCCGCCTTGCGCGAGTGGATGGCGGAGATCGGCGCCCGCAGTCGCGTCGCGGTATCCGGCATCGGCAAGGCCAAGACCACCATGCAGATGATCGGCCTCGGGGCCATGCTGTACGCGCAGGACCTGTACGGCCTGCCGGTGTACGACATCGGCCTGGCCCTGCTGATCGTGGCAGCCGGAATCACCCTCTGGTCGATGGTCGGCTACATCAAGGCCGCATGGCCCGGGCTCACGGGCGACCACTAAGCCCTTCCTTGACAGCCGGACGCGCCCCGATACCATATGCGGCTCTCGTGAGGCGGGAATAGCTCAGTTGGTAGAGCGATACCTTGCCAAGGTATAGGTCGCCGGTTCGAGCCCGGTTTCCCGCTCCATTACTCCTTGAGCACAGCAGGCCTGGCCTGGCAGCCGCCCGGCCGTGGGGCACCCTGCGCCGACAATTGCCGGACGGGCGCTGTGCTACAGTGCGGCCGCATCAGCAGCCGGGGCTAGGTGGCAGAGTGGTCATGCAGCGGCCTGCAAAGCCGTGTACGCCGGTTCGATTCCGACCCTAGCCTCCACTGCTACCACGTTGCCCGGGTGGCGGAACTGGTAGACGCAGCGGACTTAAAATCCGCCGGACCGCAAGGACCGTGCCGGTTCGACTCCGGCCCTGGGCAGGCCCGAAACCCGCATGGTTGAGCCATTTTCGCCGGGTTCGCCCTTCCAGAGCCACCACCAAGTCAGTTCCGCCGGGTGTAATCCCGGTGCAGTGACGCATCGATTTTGCAATACTTGGTGTCCTGTTGAGTCACGGCAACTGGCACCATGGCCGTCATCATCAAGCGCAAGCGTGCTGACGGGATGCGGACCTACCGAGTGCAGGACCGCACCACCGGCTACCCGTCGTTTTCCAAGACCTTCCTGAGCTATGACGACGCCAAGCGGTGCGCCGCCAAGGTTCAGGTTGAACGCCAGGCCGGGCAGGCCGGCATAACGCGAGGGCGGCTCACGCTTCGGGAGGCGGTGACTGCCTTTACCGAGACCGCCGAATTTCGCGCCCGCAAGTCTGGCAGCGACACCCGCCGGCACCTCATGTGGTGGACTGACCGGCTAGGCCGGTTGCCGCTGGCCAAGATCACGCCGGACCTGATTGCCGACAACCTGCACCGACTAGAGGCAGACGGTTTGACCGGTGCGACCGTGAATCGCTATCGGTCCGCACTGTCGCGCCTGTTCCGGTATGCGGTCAGGACTCGCCGCTGGCTGGTCTACAACCCCTGCGCCGGAGTGGAACGCCGCAGCGAGGGCAAGCGGCGGGAGAGGGTGATCACCTCGCGGGAATGGAAAGCCCTCATGGCTGCCTGCGAGCGGCTGGCCACCGGGCATGGCCCGTATGCGGCGGAGTCACAGATCAGGAACTTCCTGCGCGTGATCTATGGGACCGCAGCACGGAGCAGCGAAGCCCGGCACCTGCGATGGGAGTACGTAGACCTCGAGGCCGGCCGGATCACGTTTCACGACACCAAGACCGGCGTTCCCCGGACGGTGCCGCTGGTAGGCGATGCCCTGGCTGCCATCCGGGAGCAGGCCGCGATCCTGCGTGACGGTTGTCCGTGGGTTTTCCCGTCGCCCTGGCGGGACACCGTGCCGGCGTTCATGGATGCCGCCTTCAGGCAGGCAAGGCAGGCGGCGGAACTGGCCAAGCCCGATGCACTCGGCGAAATGCTGGTGATTCATTCCCTGCGGCACTCGGCGGCCACCGAGGCCGGGCGCGGCGGGGCAACCGCCTTCGAGATCATGGCGCTGACTGGCCACAAGACCCTGGCCATGGCGCACCGGTACACCAAGACCGGCGAGGAACACGCATTGGCGGCGCTACAGAAGCGGGTGACGAGATGAACCGAAAGCGTAATGCGCGCTTTACTGGCGAGAAGCTGGAACCAGAAACATTAGTGAAGGCTCATTCTGCAATTCTGTCGACTCCCGATTTGCCAATCAAAGAGCGTTTGAAGGCCGCACTGCTTCTATGGCAAGCGCACAACGCATTGTGCGGCCTGAGGATTGATATCGACCTAGCTAAGGCCGCCCATCTATTGGGGGCCGTGGACAGGTGGAATGAGCGGGTTCCGCAAGAGGCAAAAAAAACGAACCAGGCACTGGGCATGGTGAGCCGCCATCTGGGAGGTGTCAAAAGTCCTGATGCGATCCGCGTGGCCATGAAGCGCAAGATATACAGAACGCGCCGTGAGGCGTGTGCGAAGACAATCAGCGATAAGGACGCGTTCGACTTGGTGTTCCAAATGGTGGAGGCCGAGCTTTGGGAAGGTTGGGCCCGTGAGGAAAAGGCCAAATACGACGTCTCCACGCGCCATCAAAAACAGACTGAGCGGCAGCAGGTGCGTCCCGGGATGCGGGGTGGTAGTAAGTAGCTGATCTAGCTAAGAACAAATTCGGCGCAATTGATCGTTGAGTTACGCTCGCCCTAAGTAGAACACTCGCGCCCGTCAAGTTCCACGACGGAGCGCGAAGCAATGCCATCGATTGATCCGGCCGCCAGTCTCGGCGATCAACTTCTGCCGCCAGCCCTGTTCGCTGCCCGGTTCCCTCACCTGTACCGCAGCGTCCATGCTCTGCGATGGGTGCTGCGAGACCGCGCCAGCAATGGCCTAAGCGATTACGGGGCGGTCATCGAGGTGTGGCCGACCTGCTCCCCGGTTTAGTACGGATTCCGGTTGGAGTCCGCGGTTAAAGATACTGCCTGCTCGAGCCGCTGGCGATACGCCGCGGCGAACTCCGCCGGGGTGATGTCGCCGAGCGAGCTGTGGG
>Ga0226835_1000568_pt1 | contig 35977 bp, 19 predicted proteins | sample LAC_MetaG_1_FD_163627 | JGI IMG/M metagenome (GOLD analysis project Ga0226835, IMG submission 163627) | Anaerobic ammonium oxidizing microbial communities from anammox membrane bioreactor (MBR) in UC Berkley, California, United States -... | ecosystem: Engineered > Bioreactor > Anaerobic >...
GGGGTCACGTGTCACCGAGCTAGAGAACGAGTTGAACCGGCTGGTCTATCAGGCATACGACCTGACGACCGCCGAGATTGCTTTGATTGAGCGGGCCACGAACAAGGGCAAGGAAGGAAATGGCATTTAACCCCAGGACCGAATACGATGTCTCGTTTGAGGCGATCCCCATCCGCGACTTCTACGACTACCAGGACGAGTTTGTCGTCCGTCCGCCCTACCAGCGCAAGACCGTGTGGAGCCGCAAGAAGCAGCAGGACTTGCTGGATAGTCTGTTCCGGCGCTACTACATCCCGCGCATCGTCATCCGCGAGGTGCGCCTAAACGATCACCAGACCGTCCGCGAAGTAATCGACGGCCAGCAGCGCATCACGACCGTCCAGTTGTTCCTGGAGAATCAGCTTCCCCTCCCGAAGTCGCTCAAGGACGTCCACCCGGAGCTGCCAGGCGCGTACTATAAGGACCTGTCCAGCGAGGTCCGCCGTTTTGTGGATCGCGAGTTGAAGTACAACGCGGACATCGTGAAAGGGATCGACAACCCACACAACGTGGAGCATCAGCGGGTGGCGTCGGAGATCTTCTGGCGCTTGCAGCAGGGCGAGTCGCTGAACTACATGGAAGTCGCCCATGCGCGGCTGTCGAGCCTGGTGCGGAACTTTGTGGTCAAGTACGGCGACGACTACGACTTCGATTACGAGCATTACCGACCACTCGACCAGAACCCGCACAAGCACCCCTTCTTCACCATCTATGACCGTGATAACGACCGGATGCAGCACCTGTCTCTGCTGGCACGCCTGCTGCTTGTTGAGCTTGCAGACGGCCCGACCGAAACAAAGGATAAGGAAGTTGCCAATCTGATCGACGCCACGCAGGCCGACAACGGGATCGGGGACTACTCCTACGAGGAAACGCCCGAGGCGAAGGCGCTGCTGCGGAATCTCTACATTCTGTACACGGTGTTCAAAGACGATCCGATCCTCGACGACAGCACTGGCCTCAAGGAATTCCGCATTGAGTACTTCGTGATCTCGATCTACATTCTGCTGCGCCACCTGGCCAAGTATTACGTCTTCGGGGAGACCGAGCGCGAGCTGTTCCGCGAATTCGTGCTGGCGTTCCACGAGCGGTGGAAAGCCGGGCGCGAGACGGACAACGAGATTCTGGTGTTCTCCGACAATCGCCAGCAGAGCAAAACGGAAACCGAGATCCGCGACCGCATCATTCGTCAGGCGTTCTTCGAATTCATTGCGGACTACGGTCACCAGATGATCACGAAAGACGAACAGCGGGCGTTCAGCGAGGCGGAGCGCATCGCGATCTATCGGCGCGACAACGGTCTGTGCCAGATGTGCCTGGCCGAAGGCAAGCCGGAGCGGGAAGCGGTCGTGTCGTGGAGCGAGTACGAGGCCGATCACGTGATCCCGCACAGCAAGGGCGGTCAGACAGAAATCTTCAACGGGCAAGTTCTGTGTAGGGTCCACAACCGACGAAAGAGTGCAATTCTGTTGGGGGAATCATGAGCCAACCTGTTGTTTCAGTCGAAGATGCCTTCGAAGTCCTTCGGCTCGCCGTGGAAAAGGAACTGGTCGCTGCCGAAGACGTTGTCTCCGAAGCGATGCGCACGCGAAGCTTCGATGCCGCCCAGCAGGCGCTGGATCGCGCACGGTCGCTAACCGAACTCCGACGCAGAGTCGCGGAACTGGAAGCCGATTTCAGCGGGTTGGCAGGTGAAACGATCGAGGGTGACACCGGTCGTCGCCGGCTGCGCGCCGGGAAGCGGACGCCCGATTTTGCGTACAATCGTCCGATACTGGAGTCGCTGGTCGAGTTGGGAGGGCGTGCGAACCTCCACGACGTGCTCGATCGCGTGTACGCGAAAATGCAGGCACAACTGAACGAATTCGACCATGCGCCTCTGCCTTCAGATGGTGTGACGCCACGCTGGAGAAACGCTGCCCAGTGGGCGCGTTTCAATATGGCCCAGCAGGGTTTGCTGCGCCGGGACAGTCCGAGGGGAATCTGGGAGATCAGTGACGAAGGGCGCGCCTGGCTCGAGGAGAACTAGATGCCGCAACATGACGTCATCGACAACCGGACCATTCGTCTGGTCGACCGGGTGAAGGACTTCCTGCCGCATAGCCGCGCGGCGCACTTCGCGGTGGGCTACTTCTTCCTCAGCGGCTTTCAGGAAATCGCGTCCGAGGTCCAACAACTCGATAAGCTCCGTCTACTGATCGGCAACACGACCAATCGCGAGACGCTTGAGCAGATGGTGGAAGGGTATGGCCGGCTGGAAGATGCTCAACGCCGCCAGCGTGCCGAGCGAATGAACGCACAGTCACGCGACGCCATCCTCACCGACACACTCCAAGGCATCCGAGACGATCTCTCGCTGATGCTGCAGACTGATGACGAGCAGCAAGCGGCGCAGTCATTGGCGGACGGGATCGCAGAGGGGCGAATCGAGGTCCGCGTCTACACGAAGGGCCGTCTCCATGCGAAGGCGTATATCTTCGACTTTGACGACGCGATGCCGTACGACGGCGCAGGGATCGTCGGCAGCAGCAACCTCAGCCTGAGTGGTCTGGTCCACAACACCGAGCTCAACGCCTCGCTCGATGGGAACGCGAACCATCACGAGTTGCGCCGCTGGTTCGACGAGTTGTGGGACGAAGCCGAGGACTTCAGCGCGGCGCTGATGGAAGAAATTCAGCGGAGCTGGGCCGGAAAGCTCGTCACCCCACACGAAATCTATCTCAAAACGCTGTACCACCTGGTCCGCGACCGGTTGGAAGGTTCCCGCGACGCGAGTCTGCTCTGGGAAGCGGAAATGCCACCGCTGGCAGAGTTCCAACAGGTCGCGGTAGAGCAAGCGCGCCGCATCCTCAGCGCGACAAACGGCGTGTTCATCGCGGACGTTGTCGGCTTCGGCAAGACCTATATCGGCGCGGCGCTTCTCAAGCACTGGAACCTTTACCAGAATGCATATGCCGTAGTCGTGTGCCCGCGCTCGCTGGTGAACATGTGGGAGAACTTTCTGGCCCGGTATGGCATCTGGGGAACGGTCATCAGCTCGGGGATGCTCAGCCAGCGCGAACATGAACGGCTGCTGGTCACCGATCCCAAGTACAGCAATGCGGGAATCGTGCTGATCGATGAGAGCCACAACTTCCGGAATCAGGACGCGCAGCGCTACAAAGCGCTTCAACTCTTTACTCAGAGCCGCCCGTGCATTCTGCTCACGGCAACACCGCGTAACACCAGCGCGTGGGACATCTACTACCAGATCAAGCTGTGGCATCCGGACGACCGCACCGCCCTGCTCGATCCACCGAATCCGCCCAATCTCGCCGAGTTCTTCCGCCGGGTGGAGCCGCGTAATGGCGGTCAGCCGGCAGCATCCTTGCGCGAGCTGCTCGACAAGATTCTGATCCGCCGGACGCGCCGGCACGTCCTCGAGTTTTATGGCGAGTCCGACGATCAGGGGCGGCGCTACGTTCGCGTGGATAGCCAGCGCATGTACTTTCCGGGGCGCAAGCTGGAGACCGTCAGCTACAGCATCGAAGCAACCTACGGCAAGCAGGTATACGGGAATCTGCGCCATCTCATGGGGCAGCTTACCTACGCGCGCTACAACCTTTATCCGTTCGTGCGCCCGCAGTATCGCCGCGAAACCCGTTATCAGCGCCTGCAGAACGCGTCGAGCACGCTGCGCGGTCTGATGCGCGTGATGCTCTTTAAGCGCCTCGAAAGCAGCGTGGCCGCCTTCCGCATCACCCTCAAACGGTTGATCTCGATCCACCAATACTTCATCGACGCGCTGGAAGCGGGGTTCATCCCGGCAGGCAAAGACGCTCAAGCGCTGCTCTATGGCACAGACTTTGACGATGAGCTTGATTTCGCCGAGCTGGAAGAAGAGCTTCGAGCCGTCAGCCAGGACTACGATATCGAGCACTTCGACACCGAAGCGCTCGGTGACGCCCTGCGCTCCGACCTGGACCTTCTGACACACATGGAGCTGCTGATCGAGCCGATCACGCCCAAACTCGATGACAAGCTGGTCGTGCTGCGCTCGATGCTGGAACACGGTCGCAATCCTTACACCAACACAGCGCTCTCGGGCAATCTTCCCGGCAGCAAGGTGCTGATCTTCACCCAGTTCTCGGATACCGCGCAATACCTCTACGACAACCTCAAGGGCATCGTCGGCGAGAGGTACATCCGGAAGGTTGACAGCAACACGTCGGACTTGCTGGAAGTCATTGGCCGGTTTGCGCCCCGCGCGAACGGGCATGACGTCCCTCAGGAGTCTGAACTCCGAGTGCTGGTCGCAACCGATGTGCTTTCCGAAGGCTTGAACCTGCAAGATGGCGACCACATTATTAACTACGATCTCCACTGGAACCCTGTGCGGCTGATCCAGCGCGTCGGGCGTGTGGATCGTCTCGGCAGCCAGCACGACACCGTCTACGTCTTCAATTTCCTGCCGGAAGCAGGCGTCGAACGGCAACTGCGCCTGAGGGAACGCCTCGCACATCGTATTCAGGACATTCACGACACCATCGGGGAGGATGCGCAGATCCTCAGCCCCACCGAACAACTCAACGAAGAGGCGATGTATGCCATCTATCACGGGGACGAGGCGGTGCTTGAGCAGTCGGAAGACGACCAGGTCCCGTTCAGCTTGCTTGAGGCGGAAGAACTGATCCGGCAACTGCGGAACGACCATCCGACATTGTTTGACCACATCCGGAACCTTCCGGACGGTGTTCGGAGCAGTCGGCGAAGTGACGAAACACCGGGGACGTTTGTCTTCTGTGAAGCGCAGGACAGAAGCGGCGAAGCACACTATCGGCGGCTCTATCTCGTCAACGAGCAAGGCGAGATACTCACCAGCGATATGCCGGAAATCCTGCGTCGTCTCGCGTGCGACGAGGGCACCGCAACTGACTCCCTGCCACGGGATTACAACAGAACCGTAACCGACATTCAGGTTCAGTTTGAGCGAGAAGTCCGCGAGCGGCAAACGAGCCTGCAGCACGCGACTGGCCGGGCACTCGGACGAGACTATGTTCTGCAGCAGCTCCGCACTCTGCTGGAGCACACCGCCGATGACAACGAACGTCAGACGGTAATCTTGCTGAGCGGCGTGTTTACGAGGGCGCGACTCAGCTCACGGTGTCATCGAGAGCTCAACAGCCTCCGCACGCGAGGGGTTACGGGCGACAACCTGATCGAACAACTTCGGCGCATCGTGAGAGACTTCGGCTTAGAAGATTTGTATCAGACCGCACAGAATCGGGAAGACATCCTGATCCCGCGCGTGATTTGCAGTGAGGCGCTACAGGAGAGTTGGGACATGCCTCCCGCCCACGATACCTTTGACATGACAGATGACAATTGAAACCGGCACGGGAGTCGCCTAGCTGCCACCATGCCGCGCCGCTTTAGGGAATAAAGGGCAGTGTATCAATCCAGTTGCACCTTTGACGGATCTGGTACAGTTCTATAGCACGTTCCCCGTAATTGTTACCGTGCATCAAAGGTTCTACGGTCTCGATAAGGTCATGGCACCATAAGACTCCTTGGGCATTCTCTCCAACAGAGAGGCCGAACACACGAAATGAGAAGCCGATGAAGGCCACTGACCATCCTGAGTATCTCGCTGAGAGTAATCATCTCCAGAGCGTAATTGAAGCGGTTCAACACCGACTAGCCCAGATAGAGGAGCATCAGCCTTCCGCGGCGAGTCGCGATAGAGAAGACGTTTTTTGGGAACTGCGACACGACTTCGCGGCGCATGTCTCAGCCGTAAGCGAAAGACAGCGCATCAGAACGTATCTACACGCCTTGAATGAGCCGTATTTTCTCCGCCTTGATGTCAAGGTTGGCGGAGAGACAGATAGGCAGTGCCTTTATATCGGCAAGATTGGCTTACCCCTTCGAGAAGGGCTCAGCGTTGTGGACTGGCGTGCACCAATCGCTGTGCTCCGACATGAACGAACCGCAGTCGCGACGTATTTTGCACCTGATGGGCCACAGGAAGCGGAAATCTTTCTTAACCGTGGCTTCCAAATTCGCGACTGCAGTCTTGTGGAAATCGTAGATCAGTTGGATCGCAGAGCGATTGAACAAGATATCGGTGTTGAGCCAGAATCGCCAGCAATTGTTGATCCAGATTTGTGGCTACGGCAGGCCCTCGAAGGGCGGGCCGGGCAAAAGATGCGCGAGATTGTCGAAACAATCCAGAGGGAGCAGGAGGAACTTGTACGACTGCCAATAGAGTACCCTCTGATTATTCAGGGTGCAGCGGGCACAGGGAAAACTGCCATCGGCTTGCATCGGCTCGCGTATCTACTATATCCAGGCCATGAGTACGATCTATCCCCAGCGAATATCTTGGTCATAGCTCCAACTCAGCTCTTCATTGACTATATCTCCGAAGTACTGCCCGACCTCGACATTCGCCACGTTCGACTGCAAACATTCGAGGATTGGGCGCTATACCACTTGCTAGGAGCCACGAAACGAAGTGCGATTCAGTTGACGCGCGTGACAGATGACGCAGTTCCAGAAATCAAGCGCTCTTTAAGATGGCTAAACCTCGCATCACATTGGTTTGAGTTTGTGAAACTTCGAGTGCTGGCCACTACACGGGACGTGGGGTTAAGTCTGGATGCGAGTGAGCAAATTGTTCCCTGCCAGCTCCACATCAGCGCCAGCGTGATTACGCAACTGCTTACGGAAAGGGCGCGTCTTCCAATACAGATGCAGTTCACCCAAGTTCTCGACGCATTACGCGCTCAAGTCCGGGACAACTACCTTGCCCGATGGAAGCAGGAAACACAAGCGCGGAGACAAGCCGTCGTGTACCAATATGAACAACTCGCTCCAATGCGAGAAGCCATCAGACGCATCACGGAAAAGATTTCCGAAACCCGCAAGCAATTGCGGAAGATTGATGATATGTCTGTCTCGATCATAGAAGTCATGATGCATGGCCTCAGAAGGGAAGAGCTCCGAGATTTACAGCGCGAACTCCAGGCCGGGCAAAGAGGTGCCAGTTCTGAGGAGATAAAGAGCCTAGAGAGCATGGTTGAGGCGTTGCAGGCGAAGATTCATAGCGATCAAACCGGTCAATCTTCGTCACTCCACGCATTGAAATCTGAAGCACGAACGCTAATCGAAAGAAAGATCAGACGCCTAGAACACCAAGAAGAGCAGCTTCAGATTCAGTATAGGGAAAGTGAGGATTACGCTCAATATCTTGCGCGTATTCGAGCACGCAACGCTATTGATTTGTCAACACCACGACAAGGCAGCCAGCAAAACTTTAATCGAGCTTTGCAGTCTTTATACGATCAGCTAGAGGCACAGCTCAACTGGCCGGACCTTCGAGCTGAGAAACAGTTCGCCGAAATGCTGCTAACACTATCCGACCCAAAGGAACTTGAGCACATGTTTAGCCAAGATTCCACAAATGGCATCTCGCGCGATGAGATTCTTACACTCCATGGATGGGCGAAAGCCAATATAAGCTACCTTGAAAGACTTGGCAGACTCAGAACAGCCTCCGACTGGGACCCGGTTGCCCTCTACTATGACGACCTTGCGCCTTTGCTCAGTTTGCAGGCGATGTTGGCCGAAATAGATCGAGAGAGCCTGACCACTAAGTTCACTCTTGTCGACGAGGCACAAGACAGAACTCCACTTGAACTATGGCTACTAGCTCAATACAGTCAGACGGAATGGTTTACGTTGGTAGGAGACTTGGCTCAAAAGCTTGATATCCGACGCGGTATCGAGGACTGGAATGTTGTAGAGGATATTTTCGGCCTAGTACAGTATCGTGAACTTCGAAGAAGCTATCGCTCAACCTACGAGATTACTGAATTGGCCAACTCGATACTGACTTGGTCAAAGGCGAATCTCCCCTTAGCAGAACCCTTCGAGCGCCACGGACAGCGACCAAAGTTTTTAGAGACTCGATCTCAGGACGAATGGATAGAGGCGTTAGCTGCAGAAATTCACAGAGTAAAGGGGCTCGGCATCCTAGAGATCGGCATTGTCTGCAAGGATCATAGCGAGGTGAGCCTTGTCTATAATGAACTGGTCAAGGTCGGAGTGTATGATGTGAATGAAATCACTGATGCGACTCCAACTATCTCGACAGGTGTGAGCGTTCTGCCGATCGCAATCGCCAAAGGCCTAGAATTTCCGTGGGTAATTATGCCAAACGTGAGCGCAAGGCAGTTTTCGACCGTTCAGGATTGCTATTTATTGTATATTGGCATTACGCGTGCGCTTCATGGCATTTCCTTGCTCAGTCTGGGGAAGTTTTCACATTTTTTCGGTTACTATTCCGCCTGATATTCCAAGGCAGTCCTAATATCGCCAAGGAACGCGGTCTGCGCGAATCAGTCATCGTTATCGCTAAGTTGGCGCAATGGCCGTCAGCCGCTTAGCAAAGGAGGAGGGTATCGCGCTCATGCAGTTGGGCGTGAATGTGTTCACCTTAACCGGCAGTACCTGCACGCCTTGCGCCGCTGCGACAACTGACAGCCATGTCGGTTGGCTAAAGCGTGCCTTCGCTCGCGTCCGAACCCCAGTACCTGCTCGGTGACGCGCGCCTTGGAATGCATTTCGGAAATGCAGCCCACCTTACCATCAAACACCGTTTGCGCACTGCAACTGGTTGTGATGAGGTAAGATTACGGGAAGGCGCACTGCTGACATCCGCCGTTCCCACGTCTTGAACTGTCCAGCAACAGCGAAAGGGTCCGTGTCTAATCGTTATCGGAGCTGCGGGTATGGGAATCGGTTACTACTTTCAGGCGTTCGTGCTCTTCTGGCTCTTTATCACAATCATCGCGCTCCCGCTCTGGCTGATGGTGGACGTGCCCATCACTAAGTGGCTCAACCTCGCCATGTGGCCCGTGGCGCTGGCAACCGTGCACGTCGTCTGGCGCGTGCTGCACGGACGCACGCCATTTGATCTGGATGAAAGCCGCAGACCGACGCTCGCCGAACTGCGCGAGCGCTATGCCCTGGAAGAAGACGATGAAGACGAGGTTCCGGAGGAAGCCAAGGCATTTGTCAGCCAGTTAGAGGACTTCGCATCATTCGACTGGTTCCTGTTGAACAACGGACCCGCCCGCCTGATGGTTCGCCAAAGGCACTACTGGAACTAGTCTTCAACCTTGAGCCGTACGTAGCGCTCGCACAGGAATAGTTGCGAGAGCTAGCTGGTTGTTAGGCTTCCCCCTCACCAGTGGATTGCCTGCGGTCGAGCGCCTCCAATCAAGCGCGCTCCGTGGTCAAGGCCCACCTGATGCGCCCAAGAATGCACACACGGGAACTGATCGGTCGGCTGCCCAGAATCACTGTTTGATGTGACCAATTCACGGCAACTCAGTTATCCACTACACTGAGACCAGCCGTTGGACCATTCAAACAGGAGAAGGGACCATGAAACGTGCTCTCACCGTCATTCTGGGGTCAACCATCGTCCTCGTCACAGTGGCAGTGGCTTTGCCGCTCATGGTCCAATCGAATGTCGAGGCACAGTCCGATACTCTTCCGCTCTCGGAATGGCAGGTCATCGACCTCACCCAGCCGCTTACTCCCAATATTCCGATCTGGCCGGGAGATCCCGCCTTTGAAATCGAACCGTGGGCGACATACGAGGAAGACTTCTATTACATCAATCGGATTTCCATCGGTGAACACAGCGGCACACACTGGGGCACGCCAAACACCTTCATTGAAGGAGGGCGCAGCGCGGAGATGATCCCGGCTGAGGAACTGGTTGTGCCAGCTGTCGTGATCGATATTCGCGAGCAGGCTGCCGCAGACGCCGATTACCGGCTATCAGTGGATGACATCGCAGCCTGGGAAGCCGCCAATGGCGAGATTGCAGCCGGAAGCGTCGTGATTTTGCTGACGGGCTGGCAGGAGAAGTGGCACGACCCACAAGCGTTCATTAATCAGGACGCGGACGGGGTGCTCCACTGGCCAGGCTTCAGCGCCGACGCCGCAGCGTTCCTGATTGCGGAACGCGGAGTTGTCGGCCTCGGAACAGATACCCACGGTGTCGATCCGGGGAATGACGAGGAGTTTGGTGCCAGCTTTGCCATGTACGATGCGGACGGCATGATCCTCGAGGGATTGGCCAATCTGGACGAGCTGCCGCCCGTCGGGGCCACCCTGGTGGTCGGCGGCTGGCCGATTGAAGGAGGGTCTGGCAGCCCGGCGCGCGTGCTGGCCTTCTTAGCACCAGCCGAGTAGTGCGCTCGCTATGTAAGTTCCTCGAGACCGAAAGGAAGAAAACGGAGGTCAAATGCGCAGTGCGGCGTGACAATACACGCTGCACTGCTATCATGCCAGTTGTGTTGGCTGTGCATGGACCGGTGGTCTTTTCCAGGTCGATTTCGGAACCGTTCCGGGGATCGCACACTCCGGTCTCGAAAACCATTCTCATTGACCGCTCCCCGCCAGCCTCACGTCGGCGGCATGCTGCGCCAGCACGTTGAGCACTGCGCCATTGCGCTGCAGCACGCCTGCCACCGCCAGAAAACCGCTCGTCCGCAGCACGCCCGCATACTGCTGGTAGACGTCCGGCCGCACGATGACGTCCATCAGCCCGAACTCGTCTTCCAGCGTGATGAAGTGGAAGCCCTTAGCCGTCGGCGGCGCCTGGTGGACCGCCACAATCCCCGCGACACGCACCTTGGCTCCATCCGCACAGCCGCGCAGGTCGGCGCTGCTCAGCAGGCCGCGCTCGCGCAGCCAGGACCGGTAGAGCGCGGTGACATGCTCGCCAGTCGAGAGGCCGAGCACCTCGTGCTCGTGCGCCAAGGTCTCCAACGGGGAGAGCACGGGCAGCGTCAATTCCTCGCTGGCGAAGTCGAGCGGGAGACCGTCCGGCGTGTCCCAGCGCAGCGTGCCGAGTTCCCACAGCAGCCTGCGGCGGGAAATGTGCCAGTCGTCGAGCGCCCCGGCCAGGATCAGGTGCTCCGCCTGCCGGGGTGAAAGCTGTGCGCGGCGCACGAGGTCGGCCAGATCGCGGAACGGCCGCTCATCGCGTACTGCCACCAGCCGCTCGGCGGCTGTCTCGCCTAACCCCTTGACCGACTGGAAGCCGAGCCGCACCGCCTGTCCGTCCTCGACGATGCAGCGCACCATGCTGCGCGCGATGTCCACCGGGCGCATCTCGACGCCGTGCCGTCCCGCATCCCCCACCAGCACCGCCGGTGACCAGAAGCCCATCGGCTGGTGGTTGAGCAGCGCGGCGAACAGCGCCGCCGGATGATAGCGCTTCAGCCAGGCCGACTGGTAGACCAGCACCGCGAAGGCGGCGGCGTGGCTTTTGGGGAAGGAGTAACCGCCGAAGGCGCGCAGCACGTCGAACACCTCTTGAGCGGTCTCCTGGGGAACACCTTTCGCCAGCGCCTTGTCGATGAACAGCGTCTGCAAGTCATCCAGTGCCGCCGCATCCTGCCGCCCCAGCGCGCGGCGCAGCAGCTCCCCCTGCCCGGCGCTGAACCCCGCCAGGTCGCGCGTCACCTTGAGCACCTGCTCCTGGAACAGGATGACGCCCAGCGTCTCATGCAGCGCGGGCTCCAGGCTCGGATGCGGGTAGCGCACCGGCTCCTGCCCATTGCGCCGACGCAGATACGGATGCACCATATCGCCCTGCAGTGGACCAGGGCGGATGAGTGAGATGGCAATCACCAGGTCCGCGAAGCTGCGCGGCTGCAGCACCGGCTGCATCTGCGCCTGCGCGCGCGACTCGACCTGGAAGATGCCGACCGTGTCGCCCTCGGCAATCATCGCGAAGATAGCCGGGTCGTCGAACGCCAGCGCGTCGAGGTCGGGCCGCTGACCCGTCGCCTTCTCAACATGCTCGACAGCTTCGGCCACTGCCGAGAGCATCCGCAGCCCCAGCAGGTCAATCTTGACCAGCCCGGCGTCTTCCAGCGCGTCCTTGTCCCACTGCACCACCACCCGCCCCGGCATGGTCGCCGGCTCGGTCGGCACGCGCGCCGCCAGCGGGGGACCAGTCAGGATCATCCCGCCGTTGTGGATGCTCAGGTGACGCGGCAGGCCGTCGATCTGCGCGCACAGGTCCAGGAGCTGCTGCCAGGCAGGCGTCTCCAGTTGCCCGGCGAACGTGTCCTGCAGGCTGGCCGACTCTCCCAGAGCGCCAGAGCGGCGGATGTCGAGCACCCTGGTCGCACGGTCGAGCAGGTGCAGCGGCAGTCCCAGCGCCTTGCCGACATCCCGCAGGGCGCTGCGCGCGCGGAAGGTGACGAAGGTGCACGCCATCGCAGTGTGCGCCGCCCCGTAGCGCTCGTAGACGTACTGGATGACCTCTTCACGCCGGTCGGCCTGGAAGTCGATGTCGATGTCCGGGGCGATCTGCCGCTCGTCGGACAGGAAGCGCTCGAAGACCAGGTCGTGCGCCAGCGGATCGATGGGCGTGATGCCCAGCAGGTACGCCACCAGCGAGTTGGCGGCGGAGCCGCGCCCCTGGCAGCGAATGCCCTGCGTGCGGGCGAAGCGCACGATGTCCCACACAATGAGGAAGTAGTTATGCAGCCGCGCCCGCCCGATAACCGACAGCTCATACGCCAGCCGGGTCTGGACCTCGCTGGACGGTATGCCATACCGGACACGCAGCGCCTCCTCGCACAGTCGGCGCAGATACCCGGCCGCATCCATCCCCGGCGGGGTCGGAAACGTGGGCAGGTCCTGCAGCCCGTACTGCAGGTCGAAGGCGCAGCGCCCGGCAATCTCAAGCGTGTTCGCTAAAGCTTCAGGCGTGTCCGCGAACAGCGGGGCTAATCGGCGGCCATCCTTGAGATAGAACTCGGAGTTCGGGCGGCGCAGTGGACCGGCCGCATCCAGCGTGGTCAGGTGACGGATAGCCACCAGCACATCCTGGAGCGGGTGTGCTTCGCGTTCGGCATAGTGGACGTTGTTGGTCGCCACCATCCCCAGCCCCAGCCGCCGCGCCAGGGTAACCAGCCCGTCGAGGAGCGCGTTGTCGTCCGGCAGCAGGTGATGCTGCAACTCGATCCACACCCGCTCGCGTCCAAACCATTCACGCAGCCGCCCGGCCGCCGCCAGCGCAGCACGCCGGTCCCCGCGCCGCAGCGCCCTGGCGACCGCCCCTTCCCGGCAGCCGGAGAGCGCCAGCAGCCCCGCGGTGTGGTCCGCCAGCGCCTCGAGCGGCAGGGACGCCTCCCCCTTCGGCGCGTTGTGCCGCCCCCGGCTGATGAGCCGGCAGAGGTTGTGCCAGCCCGCCGCGTTCTCCACCAGCAGCGTCAGGTGTGTGCCGTCGGAGAGTGTGAGCTCCGCCCCGAGAATGGGGTGAATACCCTGTGCGCGCGCCACCTGGACAAAGCGCACCGCGCCATACACCGCATCGTGGTCGGTCAGCGCCAGCGCCGGCATCCCCAGCGCCGCCGCCTGTGCGACTAACTCTTCCGGTGAGGACGCGCCGTCTAAGAGACTGAAGTACGAGTGCGCGTGGAGTTCGACATACTCAGTCATACAGCCTCTGCAGATACCAGCCGCCGCCGATCAAGTCGCGGAACACCACCACCAGCAGCCCGGTGTCCGTCGCCAGCTTGAAGTACTCGCGCCAGATGCGCCCGCGCCACCAGTCCTCGTCCACCCGCCAGCGGTTCGCCACAATCTCCACCTTGTGGGTCTGCCCCAGCCAGGTGAAGCGGCGCGGCACGCCCAGCGTGTCGGCTTCCACAGGAATAGACAAGCCATCCGGCCACAGGTGCGTCACGGCTCGTCCGCCGGGTCCAGCCGGAAGCGCCGCTCGGGCAGGCGCGCGTCCGGGTCCGTCAGCCGCATCCAGAAGAACGCCCCCTCGTGGTGGCGCGCCACCAGACTGCGCAGCACCGCCCGCAGATGGTCCTGTGAGACCGGCTCACGTTCGAACAGGCTGAGCTGGCGCGGCACAACCGGCGCGAGGTCAGCCAGGGTTAGCTCGACCTCGACCACTCCGCCCGACACACCCAGCGACTGTGCCAGCTCGCGCACCGTCTGGCGCAGGTGCGCCCCGTTCCCGCTCGGGGAGCGCAGCGTGAGAGCAGACTCGCGCCGCTGGCCATCATCCTGGAGCAGCGTCAACTCCACCTGCCGCACCGCCTGCCCGTCCACCTGCCCCAGCACCTCAGTCAGCAGGCGGTCCAGCACGGCATGGAGCGTCTGCCAGTCCCCGACGGGACTCTCCAATTGGCGTATCTGCCGGAAGACTACGCACGGCGTGTAGGTTTGCACCGGGCGAGTGTCGCGCCCCGTTGCCAGCCGGTGCATCACCCGTCCCAGCTTGCCGAAGCGGTCCAGCAGCGTGCCAACCGGCTGCGCCGCGACGTGCCCCAGCGTCACCAGTCCCAGCAGCCGAAGCTGCCGCAGAGTCTCGCCGTCCACCGGTAGCAGCCCAGCCGTGAACGGTGCGAGGAAGCCTGCTTCCTGCCCTTCCCCCACGACCAGCAGCTCGTGGTTGTTCAGCGCCGCGGCAGCCGCACGGGCTGGGAACCGGCCGCTCGCCAGCCCAACCGTCGCGGGCAGGTCCAACCGCGCCCGCACCGTCCGGAGCAGCTCGTGCGCCAGGTCCAGCAGGTCCGGCTCGCTCAGGCGCCCGAGGTCCAGATAGCACGTCGCGGCGGGACGGTCATCGACCTGCGCGGCAGGCAGCACCGGCACATCGCGGCGAGCACGTGCGTCGGCGCGGAGTTCCAGCCCGTCTTCCGGCTCGACCTGCGGCGTGAACGCCGTCAGCACTTCGAGCAGGTCCTCGAAGGCGCGGCGCGTGCGGCTGGGCGACGCAGGCTCGATATGCAGCGCGCCGTCCAGCATCTGCGCCTGACGCAACGGCATCCCGGCGCGCACGCCCAGGTCACCCGCCTGCGGGGAGTAGTCCACCACCCGCCCGGCATCCACCAGCACCAGCGGCACATCCCGCAGGCGGCTATCGTCCCGCTGCGCGAGCGTCGCGGCGAAATACGGCAGGCGCAGGCAGGCAATCATGCGGAACTCTCAGGCAGTGACCCACTGAAAGACAGCGTTAGCCGGGAAAACCGACCCGGCGGCACGGACGGATGCTGGCGAACCGTCACGCGCACTGCACAGCCGGTGATGTCGCGCCCATCCCGCCGCCATGCTTCGCGCTCGACGTGCAGGCGCAGTCCGGCATAGGAGGCCGCCGCTCGTGCGAAGGGGTCCGAAGATGCTGCCAGACACAGCACCACCCAGCGTGTTCGCGGCAGTGCGCTCGCCAACGTCTGCGGATTGCGAGTGGGCATGGGGGTCTGCCGTGGGCGAACATCCGACAGGCTGGCAAGCGACCACGTCACGCACCAGCGACAATCCCAGCGTGCCCGCCGCTGGGTGAACCAGCAGCACCTGCTCCAGGTCCACCCCGCAGTGCACCGCCGAGGCCGGGTCGAGCGTGCGCCCCACGTCGACAATAAGCGCCGGACGGTCCTCGCGCTGCGCCGCCGCTAGCGCGTACAGTCCCAGCGTGGTGAGTCCGGCTGTCGGACCACCAGTCACCAGCGACAACCGTCCGCGCGGCCACCCACCGACCAGCTCGTCCAGCGCGGTAAAGCCGGTGGGCAGCGTGATCTGCTGCGTGGAAAGCTCCCCGAGTGGGCGCAGCGCGTCCGATCCCCACCGCTGCTGTATAGCGGTCAGGACCTGCTCGAGTGGATCTTGCACTAGGGTCATGCGCACACCTGATGGTTACAATGAGAACATGCGTGCTGTCAAAGTAGTATAGGCCGGACTCGCGAGCGCCAGCAATGGACCGCGCTTGGAGAAGTGTTACGAGTCGGTTAGAGAGGAGATAGACCGAAATGAATAGCCTCCGATTTGTCCCAATAATCAGAGGCTATTTCGCTGACCGTAAACGAAACGGATTGGGCGTAGTTGCAGGACAAGAAGCGATCATCTGACCAGAGCCACGATATATCTCGTTGCCCAACGAATCTCGAACTAGTAACGGTTCTCTTATTTACCACTACCTCGAGGCGGCATCTGTGCCAGAAACCAATCTCTGCGCGTCAAAAGCATCGTCAAGGATCACCAGATGATGGCGTAGCGCGTACAGCGCAGCTTGGACGCGATTCTCAACCTCCAGTTTCTGGAAGATACTGCTAGCATGCGCTTTCACTGTCTTAAGGCTGATACCAAGCTGGATCGCAATCGCCTGGTTGCTCAACCCTCTTGTGACCAGGACTAACACTTCCCGCTCGCGATCGGTCAGAACCTCGGGGCTCGGCTCCTGTTGATCGGAAGCAGGCCTTAAGGTTTCAGCTAATCGCCGGGCAGCTTCTGGATGCAAATATAGTTCCCCATGCCGTGTCGCGCGGATTGCTGCCGCTAACTCGCCCGGGTCGACATCTTTCATCAGATACCCTGCCGCACCCGCCTGGATCGTTTGAACAACCTTCGCCGTATCAACGAAGCTACTGAGGATAATGACATCAATCATTGGATGCTTCTCTTGAATGATCTGCAAAGCTTCGATGCCACTCATCTCAGGCAGCACAATATCCATCAGCACAACGTCCGGCTGAATCTGTTCAATGAGCTGCAAGCCCTCTTCGGCCGTCGCAGCTTCCCCTACAACTTCGATGCCAGTTTGGGTCGTAAGGAAAAACACCAAACCCTGGCGGACCATCTGATGGTCATCGATCAAGAGAACGCGGGTAGGCGCATCTTCGGACATCAGGCATTACCCTCTTCCGCGGATAATGGTACTTTGATGATCAGGGAGGTCATTTCCCCTGGCTGTGAGCGAATACTCAAGGTGCCGCCGAGCATCTCCGCTCGTTCGCGCATACTCTCCAGCCCCAATGAACTGCCCTGACCGTGCGCAACGGCGCGCGGATCAAATCCCCTACCATCGTCCCAGATCGTTAACGTCACGACCTGATTGGAGATCTCGAGAACAATTTTACTGTGCCGTGCTTCAGCATGGCGCGCAATATTACTGAGTGCTTCCTGAGCAATTCGGTTGAGATGTCGCTGAACCGGTTGTGACAGGCGGTGTACATCGCCTCGAATCGATAGTTTCACATCCACATCGATGGAGCGTTCCGAGTCCATTGCAGCATCCCTTGATCAAGTCCGGAAAATCGCCGCCAGGGCGCGCGATATCAAACTCGAAGCTCTGATCGAAGAGGTTGGGCGAATTCGCAAGCAGGAACCTCGTGCCAACATCTTGGTCTACACCGAATATGTAGACAGCTTGCAAGCCGCGGAATCGCACCTTAGGGCAGCCGGAGTAGAGAGAATCCTGACCATCACTGGCAATGATGATGTGCAGCAGCGCCAGCAGATTACTCAGCGTTTTCGCACCGAGGATAACCTCATTCTCATCAGTACCGATACCTCAGCGGAGGGGCTGAACCTGCATGACCGCTGCCATCACCTGATCCATCTTGAGCTGCCGTGGAATCCGAATCGACTTGAGCAACGCAATGGACGCATTGATCGGTATGGGCAATGGAAGACTCCCTATATTCGCTATCTGTATCTATGTGGCACATTCGAAGAGCGGATACTTGCTCGGCTAATTGCCAAATACGAGCGCCAACGGGATCGTCTCCGTGCTGTTCCTAACACGCTGGGCATCGGCGTGAGTGATCTCCCCGAAGACGGGCTGTTCGCAGCCTTACTCTCCGATGAGGGATCGGCACTTGATACGGGGCAATGCGCCGCGATCAGTTTCACAGAGGATACGTCTGAATTCGATGATACCGATGTGAAAGAAATACAGGCGCTGCTGGAAGAAGTCGACAAGAGCTTGCGTCGTTTCGAACAGTCTGCGCGCATCCATACCTGGCTCAGTAACGGAGCCGCCGCCGATGGGATTGCGCGCCAGCAAGCCACTCGTGCTCTTGAACTTGGGCGGGAGGTCGGTGGGGTCGATCTGGTAACGTTTGTTACCCAGGCAGTCCAAGCTGAAGGTGGCAAAGTGCAAAAACAAGATGGGCTGATTCGACTAACACTTCCCTCTGCTTGGCGTTATGGCCTAGAGCAAATGCCGGGTTGGAATGCCGATCAGGGGACACTGGTTCTCACCGATGATGTAAACCGCCTGACCGACGACGACAACCGCCCCGTTGGCTTCCTGGGTCGAGCGCATCCGGTCGTGCGCCGCGCCATCGAACACGTCCGCCATCAAGCACTCGGACAAGAGACGGGGCTGGATCGCCGCGTCTCCGCGGCCAGGTCACCAGACGGTCAGCAAGCTTTGGTCTTCACCTTCCTGGGACGGGTCAACAGCCGTATCGGACGGGAATTCGAGCGCGTGATCGCTGTGAAGGTCCATGCTGACTTGACCTACAAAGTAATGACTGAACCGCGCGAGTGGCTTCCATCGCCGGATGATGCGATTCCGACTCACAAGCTATGGGAAAAAACCTTTGCGATGTGGGGTAAACAGGCGTATGAAATTGCACGTGAGGCGGCAGAAGATGCGCTAGAGAATCTAGCTGATCACTTCGCTGCTAGCCACCAGCGGCGCTACGAGGAAGAACAGCGCGCGCTTGAGCGCTGGTTCAGCGAGCGGGTGGATGCACTTGTTGGTCCGGCGGAAGTCGAAAGCCTGCCGTTATTTGAAGGGCTGAAAGACCCACAGAAATCTCCGTCTGAACGCCTGTCTGACTTCATACGCCAGCAAGAACCGGGTAGCCGTGTCCTTCTGGAGGCCGAAGCGCTGCAAGATTTCTACGAGCGTCGCTACAAATATATCCGGGACCATTTGCAGCTCGGACGCGCGGACACCTCTCTGTTGGGAATGCTGATGTTGGCTTAGGACGTGTGTGATGCTTGAACTTGCCACAACGGTAACGCTTACCGGCCCGGCCTTGCCCGATTTCTACGTCCAGCATGAACTGGAAAACAAACTCAAGGGCGTGCTGCCGACGGTCACCGCTGCCAAAGAGCTATGGCCGCCCGTGCGCCGATCCCTGCGCGAGCCGCTTACCGAAGTCTCCGGTCACATCCGCGTGCGCAACATCGTGCTGGAACCCCTGGCCGCCGTCATGGGGTACACCGAGCCAGCTCCGGCGGGCAAAGTGCGTACCCGCGAGGGTGACGAGGATGGCGGCATGATTTACCGCAGCGTAGACGGGCATACGCTGCGCGCCTGGTCCTACGCCTACAACACCGACCTCGATGCGCCGATCCAGCGTGGCTTCACCAGCCGGTACACGCCGCAGCGCATCGCAGAGCGCGTGCTGCTGACGGTGGGTGAGCGCGTCGGCTTGCTGACCAACGGCGTCGAGCTGCGCCTGATCATCTCCGAGGCGGCGCGCGTACCCTCGACCGTCACTGTGGACTTGAACGCGCTGAAGCAGTATGATGCGAAGACTTCGCCCGATGCCTTGCGCCTGCTGATCGCGCTTGCCAGCCCAGAGGGGATCAAGCGGCTGGAGGATATCCTCGACGACGCGCGGCTGAAGCAGAGCAAAGTGACCGGCGAACTGCGTAAGCAGGCCCGTGCCGCCGTCGAAGGCTTCGCGCAGGGCATCTTGGACCATCCCGCAAACCAGGTACAACTGCAAGACTTGCTTCACCAGATCATGTTCGAGCAGGGTTGCGACGAAGCGGACGCCAAAGCCGCTCTGGCGAAACAGCTCTGGCGCGAATCGCTGATCGTGGTCTACCGCCTGCTGTTCATCCTCTCCGGGGAGGCAGGGACGCGCGAACGCCCGCCCTTCTCGTTTTCCAGCAGCAGCATCTGGCGCAACACCTATTCGCCGAGCGCCGCCCTGGGACGCATTGCACAGCGCGCGCTCGAAACCGGCGGCGACACGGGGCGCTTCATCGAAGACGGCCTGCGGGCGCTGTTCCGCTTTTTTGAGGACGGCATCCGCACTACTGAACTGACCATCAGCCCGCTGGGCGGGGCACTGTTCGGTAGTAGTGCCGCGCCGCTCGTGGACTCGCTCGCCTGGGGCGAACACGGCTGCGCGATCTTGCTGGATAAGCTGCTGCGTGCGCCGCGCGGCAAGGGCAAAGGTCGCACACTGGTGCGTCTGAGCTACCGCGATCTGGACGTGGAGGAGTTGGGCCGCGTCTATGAGGCGCTGCTCGAACTTGAACCGGGCATCACATCGGAACGTATGGTGCGCCTGCGCCGCCAGAAGCTCGAAGTGGTGGTTCCCTACGAGCAGGGCGAGAAATACCGCGCAGCAGTGCCTAATGACGATGACGAGGAAGAGGTCGAGGACGAGCCGGAAGAAGCCGAGGAAGAGGACGGTAAGAAGGGCAAGATCAAGTGGATTGAAGCCATCCCCGGCCCCGACGACGCTCACCCCTTCGGGCGCTTCTACCTGCGCGTCGGGCTGGGACGCAAGGCATCCGGCTCATTCTACACGCCGGAGTCGTTCGTCAAGTTCCTGGTGCAGGAGACGCTGGGGCCACAGTGCGATGAGCGCAGCCCCAAAGACGACCCGCAGCCGCGCGCCATCCTGGAACTGAACGTGCTCGACCCGGCGATGGGCAGCGGGCACTTCCTGGTGGGCGCGTGCCGCTTCCTGGGGGAGCGTCTGTACGAAGCCTGCCGCCAGGCCGCCGAAAAGGGCCTCTGGGAACGCATCCCGCCAGAGGTCGCGCCGTATCTGCCGGGGCGCGTGCTGGAGGGCGAATCCACCGCCGGGCTGAGCGCCGACCGCGCCCGCGCGATCTGCAAGCGGCTGGTGGCCGTGAACTGCCTCTACGGCGTGGATAAGAACCCGCTGGCCGTCGAACTGGCGAAGGTAGCCCTGTGGCTGGAGAGCTTCGCCGAAGGGCTGCCGCTGACCTTCCTGGACCACCGCCTGCTGTGCGGCGACTCCCTGCTGGGGCCGATCAACATCACCCAGGGCGGGCACGATTCGCCGCTGCTGCCGCCTTATGCCACCACGCCCATGGATATGATCCTGGCGCAGCGCGTGCGCGCCCAACTGCGCGAGCGCCTGGCAGATGCCCTCGCCATCATCGCGGAGCTGGACAGCACCATTGGCCTGGACCCCGACGACATCGCCCACAAGCACGCCGTGCTGGAGCGCCTGCACGACGCCCTGCGTCCCTTTGATGAGTTGTGCAAGGCGTGGAGCGGCGGCGTGATGCTGGGCGCGGAGCAGGTGGACACCGATGCCTATAACCAGGCGCTGGCGCTGCTGGCCGAAGGGGAGTGGGACGAGGCCGCCCTGCCGCCCAACGTGCAGAAGCTGCTGGCGAAGGGCCGCGACGCGCGAGTGCTGACCTACCCGCTGGCGTTCCCGGAAGTGTTCTTCCCCGACGGCGATCCGGCGCAGATGCATGGTTTTGACGCAGTGATAGGCAATCCGCCCTGGGATCGGTTGCTCCCTGCCGCCAAGGAGTTCTTTGCCGGTTACAACATCCGGGTGCTTGATGCGCCGACCAAACGCGAACGAGAAGGTCTCGAAAAAGAGCTTCTTCAAGACCCGCGAATCGCCGAAGCCTACCACGCTTATATTGGCGAATTTCGCAGCATAGAAGCGATCGTTGACCTGCTCTATGAATATCAAGTTGCCATCGTGGACGGGCAGCGCACCATAGGCAAGCTGGACGCTTACCGCGTCTTCATGGAACGCAACTATCAGGTTCTGCGCGACGGGGGCGTAACGGGCATTGTCATTCCATCAGCTTTTCATGCCAACGAAGGAGCAACCGGTATTCGGCAACTTTACCTGTACCATATGGCGCTGGCGTGTTGTTACTCGTTTGAGAACCGGAAGAAGATATTCGACATTCATTCGTCGTTCAAATTCGCCAACGTTGTAGCCCGGAAATCCGAAGCCGGGACGCAGGCGTTCCGGTGCGGGTTTTATCTCCACGATGATGAGTGGCTGTTCCAGCAGGTGGGCGCGTTCACCTACACGCGGGAGTTTGTCGAAGCAACCGGCGGAGCATATCTGAGCTTCATTGAACTTCAGTCCCCAGAGGATTTGGCTATCGCCAAGACATGCTTTTCCGATACGGTTCCTTTCGGCGAATACTGCGACCAGCACGGCATTCAATTTGGCCGACAATTGAATATGACCGATGATGCATGGCGCTTTACCCCTGTGCGCGATGTGCTGCCGAACGGCGAAGACCCGCGTGACCCTGAAGTAACTCGCTGGCTCTTGGAACAGGGATATCTGGTATTGCATGAGGGTAAAACGTTCTGGCAGTACACGGATCAGTGGGAAGACAGACCATCCTATCTGGTCAGCATGTCCAAGCTGATTGACAAACCCCATTGGATAGATGTAGCACGGTTTTACCGGTTTACTTATCGTGCAATCGCATCTGCGACCAATGAACGCACAGTCATATTCGCACTATTGCCTCACGGCGTCGCGACTGGTCATAGTGCGCCAATTGAGAATGCCGTTGCAGCACGTCCGCTTGGTGCTGCAATGGTCACGATCGCCTTGGCGAATTCTTTCGTCTTTGACTGGGCTAACCGAATACGGGTGGGGTCGAACGTAACCCAATACATCCTGAACTCGAGCCCGGTTCCAGCAATTGACGGTGTTGAAGTCTTCCTCGCTCACTCCGCCCTGCGCCTCACCTGCAACCACGCCGGATACGCCCCGCTATGGCAGGAGCAGCTCGGCGACGCCTGGCGCGAGCCAAAACCCAAACACACCTGGCCCGTCCTTGAAACCGAAGCCGAGCGCTGGGACGTGCGCGCCGCCATCGATGCCGTCGTGGCGCAGGCCTACGGGCTGAACCGCGAGCAGTACGAGCACGTGCTGCGCTCGTTTGACCGCGCCAGCGGCCCCAATCCCTACACGGGTATCTGCCTGGAGAAATGGGACGAACTGCACCGCAGCGGCCTGGACGCCTTCACGCGCAAATACGACCCCTACCACGATATTCCGCTGGTCGAGACGCTGCCCAAGCCCGTCATCGACCTCAAGCTGCCCGGCGATCAGCCTGAGCCGAGCGCTGAGCCGGGCGCTGATGTGCCGCGCGACCTCTTCGGCGATCCGCTGCCCACCGATATGTTTGGCGAGGTGATTCACCCCGCTACGAAAAAGAAGAAAAGACGTTAGGAGTACGCCCCATGCTGCACCCGATCAAAGCGCTCGATCATGTCACCGACTCGTACCGCGACTACCTGCGCACCGAGTTCCGCGCCCGCGATGAACGGCTCCAGGCGGCGCTGCTGGAGGCCCTGGATCGCCCGCTGTTCCTCGCCCAGGAGCCGTTCTTCAGCGCGCACATGCCCTTCGAAGCGGGCGAGCCGTGGGAAGCGTTCGGCCTGGATGACCGGCTGGCGAAGGCGCTCCGCAAGCGTGCGGGTGGCAACGATTCTTACCTGCACCAATCCCTTGCCATCGAGCATTTGATCGGCGGGTCGGGGCCGCTGGTGATCAGTACCGGCACTGGTTCCGGCAAGACAGAAGCGTTCCTCGCGCCCGTGCTGCACGCGGCCATCGAGGATGCTATAGCAACCAAAAACCGCCCCGGCATGGTAGCGGTGCTGCTCTATCCGATGAACGCGCTGGCAAACGATCAGCTTGAGCGTATCAACTGGTATCTGCGCGAGTCGGGTTGGGATGGCACGGTCCGCGTGGCGCAGTACAACCGGGGCACCACGCAGGAGGAGCGCGAACATCTCCGCCAGGAGCCGCCGCATATCCTGTTGACGAATTACCAGATGCTCGAATACCTGCTGGTGCGCCCGGCAGATCGTGAGGCGCTGTTCAAGGGTCACCGGATGCGCTACGTGGTGCTGGACGAGGTGCATACCTACGGCGGCACGCTGGGGACGCACGTGGCGCTGCTCGTTCGCCGCTTGAAGGCGCATCTGCGGCGCTCCAATGCACAGCATACGCCGATCTTCGTCGGTGCGTCGGCAACCATTGCGGAAGACGCAGGTTCTGATGGGTCGAAGCGCGATGCTGCCATCCAGAACTTCTTCGGGCGGCTGGTGGGCGAAGATCCGGCCAGCATCACCGTCATCAGCGAGGCGAAGGTGCGGGTCGATGTGCCGCCGGAGGCGCAGTACGCGCGCCGGGTATATCTCGCGCGAGATGTGCACGCCTACGATCTCGACGATCCTGAGGACTTGCGCCAGGTGATCGTCGCGCTGGCGGGCTTGCCCGCAGATGTATCGTTGGACGAGGCGATCTACTACTGCCGCCTGTTGTGGGACCTGAACCGCTGGCTGGCCCAGGGCGCGCAGCCAATCTCGCGGCTGGTTGAGTTGGTCCGCGCGGAAGTGCCGGAGCGTGCAGATTGGTCCGATAAGGACATTGCCACCGAAGTAGAACTTGGCCTCCGAGTCGGCGCGGCAGTCGCGGGGTTAGGAGAGCAGTACCCGAATGCGCTACGCATCCGGGCACACCGGTTCGTGCGCGGCGGCTGGCAGTTTTATCGCTGTCTGAATCCTGACTGTGGCGCGCTCTATCCTCGTGGCGAAAACGAGTGTTCGCGGTGTGGTTCAGCGACTGCGCCGCTGTATCTGTGCCGCATCTGCGGGGCGGATTTTCTGCGCCTCTCCGGCCCCGCCGATGGTGCGGGGCAGCTAGTTCCCTATCCCGAAACCTATCATGCCTCTGACGATGAGTCCCAGCCCAACGAGTGGCTGCTGTACCACGATCGCGATTGGGGGCCCATCGAATTGCAGGAAGAGGACCTCGAAACTGCCGATGTCGACGAAGGGGAACGTGCGGCTCCTGGCAAATACCAGCCGATCAGGGGGCATTGGGATGTAGCCAACATGACCTTCATCCCACACGACGGCGGCAAGTCTCACATCTTCCCGACCCGACGGCGCTGCCCGCACTGCGGCAGCCGAGGCTGGCCGCGCTACGTGCTGACGCCGGTCACGCTGGGAACGTCTGCTGCACTCAAGGTTCTCACCGAAGGCATTGTTGAGGCATTGCCCGGCGATGAGAAGAAGCGCATCCTGATCTTCGCCGACTCGCGGCAGGATGCCGCGCACCAGGCGCGCTACATCAACTTCGCCTCGCGCTACGACCGGATGCGCTCGCGTGTGGTGCGCATTTTGAGAGACGCAGGCGGACCGCTGACACTCAATGCGGTAGTGGAGAAGCTCGGCCAGCTTGCAGTCGAGGCAGGCGACAACCCCTATCTGGTGAAGCTGCCCAACGGCAAGTACGTCATTCCGCGCGGCGCGGATGATCGTGAGAAATACCTCGCCTGGGAAGAGGCGCCGCTGCTTGATAACCTGGCGTTGAATACACGGTATCGCGCTGCGCTGGAAAATCTTGGCTTGGTCGCCGTTGACTACGCCTACCTGAACGATTTCGTTGAGAATCAAGCTAGTGCACTCGCACATGGATTGGGCGTTCTGCCGGAACACATGGGCTATGTCGTGCATCAGCTTCTCGATGTAATCCGTAAACGCGGAGCGCTCAGCCGCACACTCCTGCAATACCATCCGGACGGGGTAACGAAACAACAGATCCTGCACGGGGCGGAATGGGAACGCGGGGTGCGCGAACCGATCGGTCTGCCCGCCGCTCCGGATGGCACGCTGGCACTACGACTTGATGGCGAGCTTCCGAGCGGGGTGCGCGTACAAACGGTATGGTCGGCCAAAGGGCGCGCAACGAGTATCCAGGAAGCTGCTCAACACTTGGCGGAACGCCTGGCGGGGCAGTCCACCACCCCCGACGGCCTGCTGGCTCTGATGCACGCCCTGGTGGAGTGGCAGTACCTTAAGCTGGTCGATCTCCACGGGTATCGCGGGAAACCCATCCGGCTTTATCAGTTGAACGACGGCATGGTGGAGTTGTCACTTTCCTCCGATGAGACACGCTATCACTGTCATGTTTGTGGGCGCAGCGTCCATGTGCCGGTATGGATGCGCACCGGCGGCAACATTCCGTGCCCTCAGTGCCGTTTGGGCTTTCTCCGGCCCTGGCCCAAAGACGAGGTGCTGCAATCACGGTATGCTGCGCGTGCCATCAACGAAGCCAGTATTCCCCTGAAAGCCGCGGAACATACGGCTCAGGTTCCGGGTTCGCGGCGCAGCGAGATTGAAACGGAGTTCAAGTCACCGGATGAAGCGCTGAATGTGCTGGCCTGTTCACCGACTCTGGAGCTGGGTATTCATGTCGGTGGTTTGGAGGCGGTCGCTCTGCGCAACATTCCGCCTCGCCCCGATAACTACGCCCAACGGGGTGGCCGTGCCGGGCGCGATGAGCGTGTTGGACTGGTTGTCGGTTACACGCGCAATACACCGCATGACCAATACTTCTTCCAGCATCCTGATGAAATGATCGCGGGTGCTGTGCCTGCTCCAGCCTTCAACCTTGGCAACCGCGATGCTCTTGCACGCCACCTGTACGCGATCGCGTTCGGATTAGCCGAGCCAGGCGTGGCCGGCAAAATGAATGCCTACGTCACATTCCAGGGGGAAATCATTGAGGAGGCGGTAGCAGAACTGCTCGAGGGCTTGAGGGCTGCCAAAGAGCCAGCACTACTGGTCGCAGCGGATACGTTTACAGATGACATCCTCGAGCAGGCCGGTTATTCGCAAGCCGATCTGGCATTTCTGCTCGATGAGCTGCCAGGGCGGGTCGAAGAGGCGATTCAGCGCACTGCGATTCAGGTCAGAAGGCTCTTCGATACTATTGAAAACTGGATTGAAATCGGGGGTACGGGCAGCGCCGCAACTCGCGCTGGACGGATTATCAACAACCTGCTTGGTATCGACGACGGCTCCCAAACCGAACAAGGCGATCTGGGATCGGCTTACCCTCTGCGTCGCCTGGCCGAAAGTGGCATTCTGCCCGGGTACGAATTCCCCGTTGAACCATCAACGCTGCGCTTGTTGAGCGATCAAGATGAGTGGTCCACGCTGTCCACGGCGCGTCCGTCAGGATTACACCAATATCAGCCTGGTGCACCTGTGTATGCTCGCGGTAAACGGTGGAAGGTTGTCGGACTCGATCTGTCATCACCTTGGAATCCACAAGGTAAGGAACCAACCTGGAATTATCTACGCTGTGAACACTGCAACCTTGCTTACGATCCGCAGAAATCTCCTCAATGCCCGCGTTGCCAACGATCTACAGTAGGCAAACCGCTTCCTGCCTACGATTATGCTGGTTTCATTGCCCGACCCGATGAAGGTCCAGTTAGCGATGAAGAGGACCGCATCTTTAGCCGGAATCTGGTCGAAATTCACCCAAGCTGGCAGACTGATCCTGAGCAACCTGTAGCAGGACGATGGGAACTTCCGGAAGGCTGGTTACTGGAGTGGAGACGTGGGGAAACAGTGACCTGGTTGAATGAAGGACCGCCTGACATCAACGGAATCAGGGTCGGATACCGATTGTGTCCTGATTGCGGCAAGATCATCCAGCCCCCAGCGGAACAAGACGCCAAAGGCAAGGGGCGTAAAGCTCCAGCTAAGGCAAAAGACAAACTGCTGGGCCATTCAGAAAACTGCCCACGAAAAGGTCAGCCCATAACAGGAGCGTCTTTGTATGCCGAAGGTAAGGTTGACACTCTCCGTCTGTTGTTTATCTGGCCAGGTATGGCAGAGAATAGGGATGAGTTCCGGAACCTCGAGATTTGGGCGCTGACGCTTGGTTACGCACTACTGGCTGGTGCTGAAAGACATTTCGCACTTGCCTCTGGCGACCTCGATGTGCTCTGGGAGGGGCTTCGCCAACGACAGTCCCGTTACCATGCTTATAATGAAGGGATTATTACTTTCATCGATCCCAATATTGGCGGCAGTGGCTACTTAGAGAAGATGGCTAAGGAATTTGACGCGGTTGCATCCACTGCACTCCGGCATTTGGAGCATGATGACTGTGAAAGTGCGTGCTATCGCTGCTTGAAAACCTATACGAATCAACGTTTTCATGATCGTCTACACTGGCCAATTATCACCTCGACCTTACAAGGATTGAGCGACGCGCGTCCAAAGCCAGCAGCGATAACACCAACCGATACGCGCGATCCTCGTCCCTGGCTAGAAGCATATCAGGCCGGATGCGCCTCACCTCTTGAGTATGAACTTTATACTCTTCTTCAGACCAACGGTTTCGAAGTAGAGCGGCAATATCCCATTCCGGCAGGTCATCCTTTCACCATGGCGGACTTCGCCTTTCCTGAACACCGGTTAGCAATATACGTAGATGGTTTGGCCTTTCATGCGGGTGATAGGTTGCGACGTGATAAGGCCATTGAGCGACGGCTTGAACAGATGACCCCTTCGTGGCGAGTGTTTAGGTTGAGTGCAAGAGAGATTTACCAGCATCCGGGCGAAACTATCACTCAAATCCGCTCGATCATACATACGTGAGCAAATCACATTGGATGAAGCCAACATGTCGCGCGTCTTTGGTGTTTGTTGCAGGACACTGTTGATTCAGAGCACACACCGAAGCATTTCACATAATTGGTGATGGCTTCGAATAGCATTCCATGAGAATATTCAGATGTCTCTTGAAACCGAGAAGAACTGGTTGTGGACTTGGCTCTGCCCCCTCGGATCTCCACGGGTAAACTACCGTCGTTTCACTTACATCGAGTTTGAGGAAGATGCAACAAAACGTTCAGAGGTTGAAATACTCCTGGCCCAGATGCTTCGCGACTATCACACCTATTCGGATGTCGATCAGAATCTCTTTCGCCAACTGGGGTATCCCAGGTTGGCGGCAACGCTTGCAGGTGATCAGCGGCCTAATGACCATCGAACGCGTATGGGGAATTTCATGGAAATCCTGGCCTACGAACTTGCCAAAGCATCTGGTTACGACCTTCCGGTCCTGCGTCTTCGATACAATCCCAATCCTGAGCAGAGTATGAAAGGTGACGACATATTGGGATTCCGCTTCGCTCAGGAGGGAAAAGAACGCGATACAGTTCTGGTAGGTGAAGCTAAATTCCGTAAAGAATACAAAAAAAGAGCGGTTGAAGAGGCTTATGAGGCTCTCACAAGAAGTTTCCGCCCGTATCCTCGCTCAATGGAGTTTGTACGTACTATTTTGTCTTTGCGGGGTGATATAGCCACGGCTGATAAAGTGGACCTCCTGAGGCGAAAGCTGGCGTCAAATCCGGAGAGTGTAGAAAGAAAGTACCTGCTTATTATGGGGACAGTAGGGCGGCATCCAGACCCATTTCGGTACTTGGATGAACTGAATGAAATAAGAACTGGCGTAATTGCTGCCTATGTTGTCTTTCAAGAGGAATTTACCTCTTGGCTTGAGCAGGCTTACGAATGTCGGGGATGAGAAGATGAGCACAACGGCTGGTGTTTTCGAGAACACCCACAGACAAGCAACAAGCCCAGAAGTCCGGCTACTTCATAACAAGATCCATGCTCAAGATATTCATCTTCAGCAGCAGACTCCAGAACCCCTACGACCGAGATTCAGTAGCGGTAATCCCGAAGCAGGGCGGAATCAAGCCCACGAAATTCTCCTGTCTACGTTGAAACTGCTTGCAGCCAATGAACCTGACGAACAGTCAGACGAATCGTTGATCATGGCAGCACAGTTTTTAGAGAAACTCTATTTACGAAGGCCACCCGAAACGCCAGACAGAGTACAAGAACTTCACAATGCGGCGCTGGCCTACTATCTTGCAGGTCAATACGCTCGTGCTTATGTGATTATGCGAGGAATTGAAGAGGAAAATGATACCCCTTTAGATCTAGGTCTCATGAGATCGATGTTTCTTCGCAATTTATCGTCGCTGAAATATGAAGCGGTTCGATTCCTGAGGAATAACTATACGGACGATGCTCTTGCCAACGCTGTGCTAGCGGGTGAAATGGGTAACTCGGAAGCAATCAATGCTGCATTGAGAACCACTCTGTGTCGAGTCTACATCCATTTCTACGAATACGCTCGAACTGGCGAGGAATCCCATATACTGCAAGCTGTCGATCTGTCAAGAGTGGCACAAGAATTGGCCATCCAGCTTTCGAATGACCGCCAGATGCGTGATTGGTGGTGGTTCTTCTATACTACAGTGAATCTCTTACGCGAATATCATCGCAATTCACTTTGGACTCAACTACGTCCGATGATCGAGCGTGATCATAGTGGCCTCGTCGAGGAGTATATAAAGACCTCCTTTGCCCGCTCTCCACTTCCAATCTTGGAATTGTGGCGTTCTCAAGCTCATGCAGTTGAGTACATTCAGGGCGAGGACAGTTACTGCTTGAAAATGCCAACTAGTGCAGGAAAAACACGTATTGCCGAGTTGGCCATACTGAGGTTTTTGTCAGAGGCGCGAGAAAGCCCTGACAAGAAATGCATCTATGTTGCCCCCTATCGGGCACTTGCCGTCGAAATTGAGGCCAGCCTGAAACAAAGTTTTGGGCCACTTGGTATTGGGGTTTCTCAGCTATACGGCAGCTATGACCTCAACCCGGCTGAGATTTCGTTGTCTGAGCAGTCTCGCATTCTTGTAGGAACCCCTGAAAAACTTGACGCAGTGATGCGGTATAGCCCTGAAATTGCGCAAGAAATCGGATTAGTGATTGTTGATGAAGGGCATATTATCGACGCAGGTGATCGGGGCCTGCGATATGAATTGTTTATTCAGCGCCTCGTTCGACGCTATCGACGTAGAGGTGCCCGAATACTGTTCATCTCTGCGGTGATGCCGAACGTGGAACAATTCAGTGAATGGATTACTGGCAGATCGGGCCACGAGGGAATCATCGAGTCAAACTGGCGGCCTTCTCAGCAGATGATCGGGATGTTGACCTGGAATGGCAGCAACGGGAGGATCGACTTTCTATATCGAGACTTGGAGAGACTGGACGAGGACTTCTTCATAACGAACTATCTCACTTCATTCAACAAGGCGGAACTTCAAGCCGCTGGACTTAGAAGCAGAAGGTTTCCTAGGAAAAACGCCTCAAAAGGGATCATTCTTGCACTCGCCGCGGTGCGAGCAGCCAACGAAGGGGCAACATATGTTTATGCGCCCCAGATCCGGCTTGTTGAAGGTATCGCAGAATCCCTGCTGGAAGTGATAAAGATTCAAAAAACAATTAATGCCCTTTCCTCAAGTAGTGTTTCAGTTCTTCCTGTCAGTTCGAAACCTGAGGATCAGGCAAAATTGCAGCAGTGCATAGAATACGCTGAGGAATGCACTGGTAAAGACTCACTCGTTGTACGGGGATTGAAGAATGGTTTTGTTGTGCATCATGGTGACGTGCCTAGAGCACTGCGAATATCCCTTGAAGAACTGGTTCGGGATGGGATACTCCAGTTAGTGATAGCAACCAATACACTGGCCCAAGGTGTCAACTTGCCAGTGCGAACAGTATTGATACATAGCCTCCAACAGGGACCTAGCAAAACCCTTTCATCGAGGGATTTCTGGAATATCTGCGGTCGCGCTGGTCGGGCGATGAAAGAAACCGAGGGTTTCGTCCTTCTTGTGAACGACACGTCTCAGTGCAAAACTCCCGACGAAGCTGTAAGGCTTCGTCGTCAAGCAGAGCAAACCATTCGTGATTATGTTGAGCAAGCAACTGGGAAACAGGATGCCGAGCAAATATCAAGTGCTGTCCGAGTTTTGTTAGAGAATCTTGTTGGGGCTTTGTCTCCAGAATATCCAGCAATTGAACCTCCAGACATTGCAGAATTGTGCCAAGCACTTGCATCAAACGATTTGAGATGGTTAGAACCATCTTTGAAGAAACAGTTGGATATCCTGGACGCTCAACTTCTGGCCCTAACTGAGGAAGAACGGTTAGATGAGGTTGATATCAACCGTATAACCGAGATTTTCCAAGATTCCCTGCTGCGTATCCAGTTGAATAATCCGGCACAGCATTGCTGGTTGACCTATGAGGACGCGATTAGCCTGATTGTCCAGCGTATCCGAGTTATTTTCGACGTGTGCCGGACTACGAGTCGGCGCAGAAGCTTCTACAGCATGGGCATTTCGGTTAGTGACTGTGTAGCTATCGAGAATCGCCGAACAGAACTTGTTGAGTATCTTCAAAATGCCCAGCGCTATAAAGACTGGTCAGCCGAAGAGAGAGCAGATTATGTCGTTGGACTATGTGTCGATTTCTTGATGCAACTAGAGGATGTGGCACAAACTGAAGATGAATTGCCTGATTGTTGGCCCCAGATTTTGAAACGATGGCTGATGGGACAGAATGCAGATCAGATAGCTTCTTGGGATACTATCCCGAATGCTTGGCAGGACGCGATGCGCATTAGCACGCTTATCGACGACCTGTGTGAATTCCGCCTACCCTGGGGACTAAATGCGATTACGATGTTTCTTCAGACTCCTAAAGATGGAACTGATGAGCTCACATTACCAGAAGTTATCGCCTATTTCCCAGCGATGCTTCGTTTCGGTGTTCACGATCCAGTCGCTACTATTCTATTGACTCTTGGACTATGGAAGCGCCAAGCCGCATTGGCGTTGGCAACTGTTTACAAAGGAAAACTTGAACTGGGAAGCATACTTGGTTGGCTCCAGACTATAGGAGATGACCTGATTCAGGGTTGTGCCGACGAACTCCAATTGCGCGAAATCATTAGAGACTTCATCCGATTCGTACAACCAAGACAACAACCTGATCACGCGGTTGGGCCTGTTTGCTTGGAAATCAGCGTCCCATCCAATGAGCAGGTCCTATCACTTACGCCCAATACTACCCTGATAAGCCAGATTGAGGGAGAGTCCGTTCATCTATTGATCTCAGATAGCGTCACCTATCTGGCAACTATTAGTCTCGATGACCCGATACTGCTTAGCAAACTCAGGACAAGTGAAACTGGAACTAGAGTGAAGTCCATTCAAACGGAAAATGGGATTGCCAAAATCGCTCTCGAAATTGGGTAGGCATAACATGTACAACTAGGCTTCTTGGCGAACAGTTTCCAGGTAGGCATTGATGGTGTCAATAGGGCGCTTGCCCAGGTTGCGATAGCCATGATTCGGACATTCAGCTGTAAAGTTCAGAAGTGTTCTAAAGCCCCGGTGATGTAGCCAGCCAGAGCAGTATGTGCTGTTTTTTACGTCTGCGCTTAGCGCGCTGACGGCAGGCATTGGAACAATACACCCGACGGCGTCCGCCCAACTCCGACGGCGCTGACAACTTCGCTCCACACACCGCGCACCGCCTCACACGGCGGAGGCGCTCACTTTTGGGCGGTGGCCATTCCTCCGGAACAGATCACTGTCGATATGCTCCACTGCTATCGCCTCTTCGTGAGATTCCGGCTCTTCGTACCACAAATCCGCTTGCATTTCACGCTGGACAACCGTCCGCCAGTCATCGACAGTCATATCGCCTAACGCTTCCTTACGGCGCGAGTTAGCTTTGATCAAGGCATCTCGCAGCGCATTCGCGTATACCTGAGGCCAGTTCGGGTGTCGTTCGGGGTCGGCGGTCGCGGCTTGCCAATCCGCAAGTGCCGCCTGAAATGCGCGCTCGTCGGCGTGTCTCCGCTCGATAGTCTCAAGCACTTGTTCCTTTAACACGTAAGCTGTACTGAGGACCAATAGTGGCGGTGTCACTGCCTCAAGCCAGGCGAAGGGACTTTTTGTATGTCCTGGGAGCGCAATCTGGATGTTCCCCGTTAAGGCGAGAATTGTGGAAATCGCCATCGAGAGATACAAGAGCCTGCGGGAAGACAGGCTAGTCCCAAGTGTTGCTAGTGCCAGCGAGAACACCACCTGGCCGACCTCGGCGGATAGCACCGTGGCAAGGCCTACTGCGGTCATGGCTATGCTGCTGGATACAGCCTGCCCGAAGGTTTGGGAGCCAATCACATACAGACGAATAGCCGAAGGGGTGAATGCGGCCAGCAGCAGGATAATGCACAGGATGCTGATAAGCCGGGTGACGGAGGAAGGATACTTGCTTATCGTGTGATGGGCGAAGTGCTCTCGCGCAGGTCGCGGGCCGATAGATCGTACAACGGCTTGGCGAGCAGCCTGACGTGCCGCTTGGCGTTGTTCTTGAGTGAGTGGGCGAATATCGAGAGCCATTGTCTGGTTTTCTCCCATCCTACGCCGCTTGCTTGAAACTGAAGATGGTTTCGACGCAGCGGCGATAGTCCGTTTTCCGCCCAAAAATCACGTAGCCGCCGAGGGTTCCAAGCCCGTCGCTCCCGTCCTGGCTGCGCGTCATTGAAAATGATTGCGCAGCCGTTTTGTTTTAGAACAGACGCGAACTCTTCCGGCATATCATCCTCTCCTGTATCGAGCACCACACTGAAGTTGCCATGCAGAGCCACTGCTATCACCCGATCGTTGTACACAAACACCTGATCGACAATCTTCTGTAACAACTGCTGCCGCGCTTCTGCCGGGTTGTCCATCTCCTCGCAGCCATCCCAATAATCGCTAAAATACCGGATCAAGTCCGCTGCTTCGTTTATCTCGTCGTAGTCAATCGGGCGCAGCGCTTCGATTTCACGCAGCAGTTGGCTGCGCTTCTCGATGTACTCCTCCTGGCTGATGAAGCCGTGATCCCACCGCAGGTCGATGCGCTCGATGATTTCTCGGATTTCCTCCATCCGTTTCAACGCTGCCTCGTTCTCCGCCCGATTGCGCACTGCCGCTTCCAGCCGTTCGCGGAAGTTGGCGGGAATTTCCAGGTGCGTCAGCACGTCAATGACCTGCTCGTTGACCAGTTCTTCCTGGACCGCGTGCTGCGGGCAGGCCCGGTAGCCGCGATCCTTGCACATACAGCGATAATAACCATACCCTCGGCGGTTGTCCCAGTAGGGTCGCATCTTGCCGTAGTTTTCATCCACCAGGCCGGAGGGCATATTCGAGACGCAGTGCGCGCAGTATACCCGGTCATGCAACACGTAGGTGTGCATGGCGGAATCGGTCTTGAACGTCCTGGCGAACCTGGCGCGCACTTGCTGGCAAGCCTCAAATAACGGCTCTGGAATGAAACCCTGGTGTTTGCCTTCAAACCAGATTTTGCGATGGCGACTGGACCGTTTCCCCTGACCTAACGTGCCGTTGTATTCGGTCTCGCAGTAGGCGACGTAGCCCAGATAGGTTCGGTTTTGCAGCATGTCGCGCACCATTTCCTTGCCAATCGGCTTTTTACCTGCGCGCAGAGCCTGGATCACCGGCTGCTCGTTCATCCACTGCGCAATCTCGGAAGCGCTGTATCTCCCCGTCGAATACATCTCGAAGGCGCGGAGCACAATCTCGGCCTGCTCCGGATTGATGTGCAGCCCTGCCGGGCGATCGGGCGTGCTTTCCATCATCGTCACCAGGTCGTAGCCAAGCGGTGGCACACTGCCGTTGAACAGCCCATTCGCCGCGCGCTGGTACTTGCCACGTTTGGTTTCGCTGCTCAGGTTCTTGGAATAGAAAGCTGAAAACACGGCCAGCATCTGCTCCATCATGGCCGTGTAGGGAGAATCGTCATCGTCTTCGCTGAAGCCTTCCACACAGAACAGCTTCAGGTTGTACTCGTGGCGCAGCAGCATCTTGATCATCACCGCGTGATCGTGATTACGCGCCAGGCGGTCGAACTTCCAAAAGTACACGGCGTCAAACCGGCCACGTTCCGCATCCGCGCGCAGTTGGGTGAACCCTTCCCGATCCAGGCTCCACCCACTCTTTGCCCCGTCACTGTAGACGGCGACCACGACCCCACCGCGTTCGGCGATTGCCTTGCGGCAGCGATCTTCCTGCGCTTCCAGGCTGATTTCATTCTGCATATCCGAAGAGTAGCGGGTGTAAATGGCATACCGCAGTCGTTTTTGATTAGCGTCTGACATGCTTTGCTCCTTTCATACATGAGGTTTTTTTCTTCTGCTCGATGGCGGGGGGTGAACCTGTCCTTTGCGCCAGGCTCGCCGGGATCAGTCCATCTCAACGTCCGGCGATATACTGCCGGAAGATTTCCCGTATCCGTTCTGCCTGCCGGGGATCGATCTGAATGGTGCCGTTCACCCAGATGTAACCTGGTGGCAAAACCGCCGGTCTG
>Ga0226835_1000570_pt1 | contig 35859 bp, 28 predicted proteins | sample LAC_MetaG_1_FD_163627 | JGI IMG/M metagenome (GOLD analysis project Ga0226835, IMG submission 163627) | Anaerobic ammonium oxidizing microbial communities from anammox membrane bioreactor (MBR) in UC Berkley, California, United States -... | ecosystem: Engineered > Bioreactor > Anaerobic >...
CAGTGTTTTCTAATTTGCATAGCTGTTCCGGACTAAGATATAATTTTGGCTTTTTACTAACTCCCGACACATTGGCCTCCTTTTTTAAGACCAATATAAATGCCGGATACTTATTTGTCAATGTTTTAATGAAACGTTATACTAGTATAGGTAACATATATGATTTATTTCTTAGTAAAAGCATTTATGAAAAAGCTCAAGATTGCTATTTAGAAAGTTTAGATCATTGGTTTCATAAGTATGAAAAATATATGGATCATCCGATTATGTATGATTATTATAAAATATGGAAAGAAACCCTTAGATTATGGCGTAAAACAAAACTTTTTTACCCACCGCCTCCATTTAATCTTCCCGATCAGGCAGTGTTACCTTTAGATAAAGGAATTCCTGATATAGAATATATTTTAAACAATTTAGACTATTACTCAAACGAACACGAAAGACTACAAGTCTATCGTATTAGAATATCATCTCCTGGTGGTTTCAGTTTTCAAGGTATGGGTGAAATATTAAAGGAAATCAGAGAAATGTTAAAAGATTTATGGTATCGGAATAAACAAGAGGAAGCGAAAGGAGAGTTAGAAACAATAAAAAGATATCTTGATATTTGTAGGGAAAATGAAGAAATTAATGTTCCTCTGCCCAAGTATCTGCAGAAAAGGAATATTTTAATTGACGAAACGTATAAGAATATTAAACAATTGAAAGAATTGGAAAGCCAAAACAAACTTGCTAACGTCGGTGAAAATATTGATTATATTCCTGAATAAATGATAGAATTTGATTACACTTGATGTGGTTATTATTGTGCAAATAAATATTATTAGAATGTAAGTAGAGGGTATGATATGAGCCTTACGGAAAGAATTATTAAAAATGTAAAAACATTGCCGGAATCAAAACAAGTAGAAGTTCTCGATTTTGTTGAATATTTACAATCGAAAGCTGAAAGAGAAGAAAATACCGAATGGAATGACCTTTCTCTTTCGTCAGCAATGCGAGGGATAGAAGACGAAGAAACTCCATATTCTATAAATGATTTAAAGGAAACCTTTTGATGATTTCCGAATGCCAGATTGTTCTATTCAAATTTCCTCAAACTGATCAAAAAGAAGGAAAATTACGTCCAGCTCTTATATTACGCAAACTACCCGGGAAATTTAACGACTGGCTTATTTGTATGATATCTTCTAATATTGATCAACAAATCCCTGAGTTAGATGAACTTATTGCACCTGAAGATTCTGATTTTATTCAATCTGGTTTGAAAATGCCAAGCATTATTCGAGCCAGCAGGCATGCAGTTGTGGATGGAAATACACTTATTGGTGCCTTGGGACAGATTAACACAGAAAAGCTACACAAAATAAAACAAAAACTATCTACATGGATTCTTAGCGCATAACAAATCATTTGAGCTGATGCCGAATTATGCGCCAGTTTTTGCCTACGGTATTGTTAAAATTTACTAGTTCATTTTCGGGTTATACCGTATTAACGACACAGCTCAATTCAAGCCGTTAGGTTTTTAAATGTAAAACAAGAGAAAAGGTGGATAAGTGTATGTTTAAAAGGCATATGAAAACGATAATGGTATCAATTCTCTTTATTTTGCTTTGCTGCGTTACGTCAATAGAAGCGAAAACCTTTAAAGTAGCGAGCTATAACCTGGAAAACCTCTTTGACCTTACCCGGGATGGAACGGAATACCCGGAGTATATTCCGAATACCGGCTATGGTTGGTCTAAGGGTATTGCAAATATCAAATACACCAATATTGCCAGAGTGTTGAAGGACATGGGAGGTGATGTTGTCGCTTTACAGGAAGTCGAGTCGAAAAAAGCCCTTATTACGTTACGTAACAAGCTGAAAGACCTCGGTGTAGATTATCCTTATTTTGAAATTGCGGACTCCAACGCCACGTCGGTGAAATGCGCTGCTTTGTCGAAGTTCCCGATTGTTGAGAAAGAAGAGATACAGGTTGATCTGGTTGATAATGAAATTGCGAGAAATATTCTTAAAATAACTCTTGATATCGATGGTAATCGTATCGTCCTGTTTATCAACCACTGGAAATCGAAACGAGGTCCTGAAAGTATGAGAATAACTTGCGCCAATACGCTTAGGAGAGAAATTGATAAACTAAAAGAGGATGTTGACTTTATACTGATAGGTGATTTTAATTCGAACTACAATGAATACAAAACCTTTCGAAATTCTGGCAGATTAAACGATACTGACGGTATTACAGGAATCAATCATATCTTAAAAACTATCAAAGATGCTGAGATGGTCGATGAAAAAATACTAACAAAGCAGACTACGAATGAGTATCTGTATAATTTATGGCTTGAAGTCAGTGAAAGCAGCCGTTGGTCTTACCTTTTTTCCGGGAGACAGGAGAGTCCGGACAATATTATTGTTTCCAAAGGACTTTACGATGCCAAGGGAATTTCCTATAGCGATAATTCGTTTAGTAAGTTCCAACCGGACTACCTGTTCGAGGGAAAAACCGTCTATCGCTGGCAGAGGGCAGAAAGTGGCATGGGCAGGCACTTGGGCAATGGGTACTCGGATCACCTGCCGATTTTCGCGTATTTTTCTACGGAACCCTTCAGTTTCAAAAACAACGACACGGTTTCAGATGATATAGCTTCCTTAAAGTTGGAAAAAAGTAAATCTCCACAAGGCTTGATTGACTTAAACAGTGCCAGCAAAGAAGAACTTATGTCTGTCGATGGAATCGGCCCTGTTCTTTCAGCAAGAATCATTGCTGGGCGACCCTATAAAACGGTGGATGATTTGCTCAAAGTGAAGGGAATCGGCCCAAAAAAACTTGAAAATATTCGCCCTTGTTTTGTTATAGGTAAAAAATAGAGGAATAGTATCAGCCTAACCATTCATTTCAGCCGACCGCTTAACAGCGGCGGCCGAGTTTGATCGTTAGGCACACATAAAGAGAAGCAATACATGAAAGTCAAGATATTCTCTGTGAAGGCTGATGAACATTTTCGTACTATACGGACAGGAAACGAGACTGGAAAACTCTCAGCAAATGAATATCTGGAGGATAAAATATAAAAGTTTCTGGATGAAAACCCAAAAGCCCAAATCAAACATGTGCAATTCAGCGCTGTTGCCATAATCCCTAAAACGGCCTCTTGGAGTACCACCAATGCAGATATTGACTGGGAAACGGAGAAATCTGTGTTAATCTTATACGATGATTAGTTCTGGAGAGATAGACGGTCATCAATGAAACTTACAGCAATTATTGAACGCGAAGGTGATAGATACGTATCGTTATGCCCTGAGTTAGATATCGCAAGTCAAGGTGATAATATCGAGCAGGCACGGGATAACCTTCGGGAAGCATTAGAACTTTTTTTCGAGTCAACATCAAAAGAAGAGATAAAACATCGACTTCACAACGATATTTTCGTCACTCAAATTGAGGTTGCTGTTGGGTAAACTCCGTGTTCTTTCCGGTAAAGAGATTTGTGCTATCCTTGCCAAACAAGGTTTCCTTGAAGTACCTCGGTGAGGCAGTCATATCGTAATGCAAAAGAAACTTTCAGAAGGAACGATTGCTGTTCCCATTCCCGATCACAATGAAATCCGTATTGGAACTTTGCGGTCTATTATTCGCCAGTCTGGACTGCCCCGAAGTGAATTTGAATCATGAGTTTACAATGCCTAACTGGGAAGAGAATGGGTGACCCTTTATGCACCCAAGCAGGGGGTTGAACTGCCATCCGATTATTATGGAATCGTCTATCTCAAGATGGACGAGGCGGGTGCATGGAAGCATGACCTCAAGCAGGAACTTATGGAGGCAAAGATTTTAACCGATCTGCCTGGGGCGGGTCGGTGGCTAACAAGTGCATCAAGTTCGTGCACTGCGCGCTTCGGAAACAAATCCACTCAAGACAGACAGCCTTCGGCTGCTGCTCAGCGGAGTCGTTAGGTAAATAAAAATATATAAAAAGCGATCTACTGTATTATAATATATCCGATGAACAAACATGAAAAACTTCTTGTTCAAATTCTACGTAGAACTTCGGATGCAAATATTCCATTTGATGGATTATATAGCTTGCTGAAACATATAGGGTTTGAAGAGAGAATTAAAGGTAGTCATCATATATTTACAAAGCATGGTGTTGAAGAGATACTCAATTTACAACCTAAAGGTACGAAATCAAAGCCTTATCAGGTTAAACAGGCTCGCATGTGATATTAAAATATAAATTAAGAGAACAGAGAAATGAGTAAATACAAATATGAAGTGATTATATACTGGAGTGAAGAGGATCAGGCATTTATTGCAGAAGTACCAGAGTTACCCGGGTGTGCAGCAGACGGAGACACATATCATAAAGCTCTTACCAAGGTTGAAGTCGTTATACAGGAGTGGATAGAAACTGCAAAAGAATTAGGCCGCTCTATTCCTGAGTCAAAAGGTAGATTGGTCTTTGCATAAAAGAATATTTTGAATGCCTAACAAAGCACTCGTGCGGATGACGTTCTGCCGCTGCACAGTTCAGTCGTTGTACGCCGAAATTAAAAGAACCATGAAAATAATCAAATCAGAAGGAATAACACACGGAAAGACTGCTCGCAGATCTTTGTGATAGTGCTTTCCTAAAGCTATGGAGTTATCACAATCTATTTAAAGAAGACAAGAATGAACTCAGAAGAGAATGGGGTTACCCATTATGCTCTACCAACCGCTAATTATCCGGTAATAGGTTTGGCTTGCGGATGGAAAGCCAAAAGCCTGTAAAGCCTGGTGATGGTGCAAAAAAAGTGATACAATTCATATTAGAGGAAATATCTAAAAACGTTGGGCCATTTGTTTAAAGGATTTCGTAACTATTCAGCGTACTTTCGTTCACAAACACTATGAGTGAACAAAATATTGATTTTGTAATGCTGAAGAGATATTATTATAGCATATCTCACCATCAGTTTCGCTGAATAGTTACAAGATTTAGGAGAGATTTTCGTGGCTGGGCCGCAATTTATTAAGTATTTTCCGCACGTCATTTCCACCTTAAAAGACCTCGGTAATTCAGGCACCCCACCCGAAGTACGGGAGCTAATAGCCAAAAGTTTACAGTTATCCGACGAGGAATTAGACGAGCAGTTAAATAGCGGTACTTCTCGTTTTGATAATCAAATAGCTTGGGCCAAATTTTATTTGGCAAAAGCGGGGTATATTGACGCTTCCAAACGTGGAGTTTGGAGCTTAACGGAAAAAGGTCTTAACGCCAACATTACCAATAAAGAAGCTTTGAAGATTTTTCAGGAGGTACAGAAGCAGTTTAAAAATAAAACACCCTCTACAGAAGAAAATCTTACTCAAGCCATCGAAGAAACTATTGCCCCTGACGATACCAGTTTGACCACTTCCAGAGATTACCGGACGGAATTATTGGATATAATTCGTAGTCTGTCGCCGGCAGGTTTTGAGAAATTATGCCAAAGGTTGCTGCGTGAGTCGGGTTTTCAACAAGTTGAAGTTACGGGCAGAAGCGGAGACGGTGGTATTGATGGGAAAGGGCTTTTGCAAATTAATCCTTTGTTAAGTATGCAAGTTGTTTTTCAGAGTAAGCGGTATCAGGCCAGCACGGCAGTAACCGTTTCACAAATCCGTGACCTTCGGGGTGCAATGGCTGGCAGAACCGATAAAGGTATCTTTGTTACGACCAGCACATTTACAGCAGATGCCCGCAAGGAAGCCTTACGCGAAGGTGTTCCTCCCATTGAATTGGTTGACGCTCAAAAATTAGTTATGATGTTTGAAGAGTTAGAACTTGGCCTTACACCGAAAACGGTTTATGATGTGGACAGGAAGTTTTTTGAGGAGTTCACTTAGCACACAAACATGTGTTAAAGCCAAGGGCAGCCCAACAAGCGCATTCACCCAACAACGCCCACCTTGGCTTTTTTGAAGTTAGTTTATGTGCTTTGAGCCAGCCTTTAATTTGACGTTTTGTGAGCACGGACGATGGGCGGCGTTCAACGAAACCGCTGTGCGGAAGAGAATGGGTGATTCTTTATGCTCTCCGAGGGGGATGTACTATTCACGAAATAGCGAAGGAACCCCGTTTCCATCGGTGAGTATTGTCGGAACGGATGATTCAGGCGATTCATAATTTTCCTGAGTCATCGCAGCGGAATAATGCATAACTTATCTTTTACGGCCTCATTTTACAAAGAAAATGGATTGTACTAATTAGACTGATTCCCTAAAGGGACGTATTGGGAAATGGACGGGCACCTTGAGACCCGAATAAATGATGCACATGCCCCTGTTCAAGATTTTGTCTTTCACTCTTGGCACATTGGTTGGGGAAAATCAGCCTGCGGGCAGTTAACAAGACACCAGCGCCAACCAGCAGACTGCCCAGCACTTTCACCAAGTTATGAAAAACTACGATGTGGGCACCATGTTTCGCGTCACCAGGGGATACCCTCTTTTGCTCGTTTCCATACGAACCATGTTTCATCAGTTCGCGGGGAGCTTCTCACCAGGTATTTTTTCTCTTTATTTTATCGCCGTTGGCATGTTATCGTATACCGTAAATATGTCGGCCTATGATAGCTGAATTCTATGAAAAGTATCCAATTCTCTCTTTGGTGTCATCATGTAGAGGTTCAAAAATTGTGATTTATATTGGGTGGTATGGATAAACAGGGTTTGTACGTACTGAACTTATATGATATTGTTTGCGGATCATTTTTTTTGAAATTTGCAGGAACTATGCAATGATAGCTCTTGCAAGGAGCAGGCATTCAACTTTTTTATAAAGACACAAACAAGCAATGCTTGTCCGTGCCACCCCGATAAAATAGCTGCAATGCATCAACTTGACAAGTCACAAGATGCGAACCTTGTGAGTATGAGCAAGGCAGAACCGGATTAGTTATGAAAACAGATGCTATACCCTTTAAAGCCATTATCTTTGATCTTGACGGAACGCTGCTTGATACCCTGGAAGATTTGGGCACCGCTGCGAATCGTGTTTTAACAAGAAACGGCTTTCCTGCGCATGATATAGATGCCTATCGCAACATGGTTGGCGATGGCGCTGTTGTGCTGATAAGACGTGCACTTCCTGAGGACAGACGGGATGATGCTATCATCTGCGATTGCGTCCAGGCATTCCGCACTGAATATGAACGAGAATGGAAGATAAAGACCAGACCTTACGACGGGGTGGCAGAGATGCTTGATGCACTGGCAGGGTACGGCATAAAAATGGCTGTTTTATCTAATAAACCGGATGATTTTACAAAGCGATGTGTAAGTGAATTTCTCCCACAATGGAACTTTAATCCCGTGTTGGGGCAGCGTGACTCTGTACCTCTCAAGCCTGACCCATCCGGTGCCATCGAAATCTCCCGGCTTCTCAATATTTTGCCATCACAGTTTGTCTACCTTGGCGATACCGCTATTGACATGAAGACCGCTGCGGCAGCGGGTATGTTTCCCGTTGGAGCCCTCTGGGGTTTCCGTTCCGCACAAGAACTGCTGACCAATGGTGCACAACTATTGATCAAAAGACCAACAGAGATTCTGCGTATTCTGGATATCGTTGTGTAATGGAATTTTTTATCGCTGAAATTTTTTAGACAAGATTGTGCAATCCAATGAGCGGATGATTGTTTGGGAACACCTGCTCTTTCATCTAAACCGCGACACCCGCACCTTGTTCGCAGGGTATCAACTCGTAATCCATGCTGCCCAGGCCAATCTCCTGTGCATAGGCAATTTGAATGGTATAATCAATTTGAGGCCAGGCGTCTTTAAAGAAGTCTGTTCCAATGTGGTCACTGATAATATCCGCCGTTGCCTTCTCAACGGCGACAGGATCCCTGGACGCAACAATGCCGATATCAGCAATATCAGGTTTAAAGGGTTTGTCCATACAATCACAATGCCTGGTAATATGGGTTAAAAAATTGAAAAAGACGGCCTTGCCTGACTTCCTGCTCAAAATGGCCAGACAATATTCTGCCACCTTTTTTTGAAGGTTAACCGTATTTTCATCCCATGCAATTTTCACTGCGCCGAACTGGCAAACGGCCAGACATTCCCCGCACCCAATGCATATTTTTGGATCGATGGCGACGAACTGCTCACCCATCTGAATTGCCCCCACCGGGCACCATTTACCGCATGCACCACAGGTATTGCAGCGTTTCTTCAGGATTTGAGGGATTACCCCCGAATGCTGGGAAAGTTTCCCGCCACGCGCGGAGAGTCCCATCCCAATGTTCTTCAGGGTAGCGCCCATGCCAGTGGCCAGATGTCCAGTCACGTGCGCGATGGAGATAATGACATTTGCCGCTTGTGCCACGCCGGCTACATGCGCATATTTACAGAGTTTCTGATTGATCTCTACCTGCACACTATGCTCACCAAAAAGCCCGTCTCCGATGATAATTGGGGCTCCAACATTTTCATAACTAAAACCATGTTCGTGGGCATGTGAGATATGATCAACGGCATTAGTACGGCGACCGACATACAAGGTATTTGTCTCTATTAAGAACGGTTTCCCTTTACAATCCTTAACCTTATCGACAACAGCTTTAATAATAGGAGGCTTGAGATGGCCAATATTTCCTTTTTCACCAAAACTGGTCTTCACTGCCACCATGTCATTCTTAGCAATCGTCTCCTCAAAACCGGCAAAGTCAAAAAGCCATCTCGCCTTTTGTGCAACGGAAGCCACATCTTCACCGTTATCTACTTTGATGAAATAGACCTTACTCTTCATAATCGTTCTCCATGAAACAACAAAAGCATCTTCAATCCCTACTCACAGAACTCTCCTGTTACTAAAATTCGTATACCTTGAAGATATTAAGACAGAGAAGATACTGAAAATCAATAGAAAAACATTTGTTGTTTCAACGGATTGGCTTTAATTTCAAAGCATACGCGAATCTGTTACAATGTCATATCAGGGCCCGCTGGCAGTCATAAAAAAGGGACATAGTGCTTGATTTTAGCGTTAGATTCTGATATTTTTTAGAAAATGAAAAAACTACTACAGTCGTCGCCCATATATGATATTCTTCAAAAGGCAGAGCACGGTGAACGGCTAAGCTTCGGGGACGGCGTGCGGCTATTTAAGTCCAACGATATCCTTCCTATCGGCCATGTAGCAAATATTATTCGTGAGCGAAAAAACGGCAATCATGCGTACTATATTACCAATCGTCATATTAACTACTCCAATATCTGCAAGAACCGCTGTAAATTCTGCGCCTTTAGCAGGAACAAGGGAGAGTCGGGCTCCTATGAAATGGCTCTGGAAGAAATTCTGGAAAGGGCCATGGCCGCAGTTGAAGAAGGCGCAAAGGAGCTCCATATTGTGGGTGGATTGCATCCGGATCTTCCCTTTGATTTTTATGTAAAAATGATTCGTGCGATTCATGAAAGCTGCCACGGCGTTCACATTCAGGCATTTACTGCTGTGGAAATTGAACATTTGTCACAAATAGCGGGGCTTTCCATACGTCAGACATTGAAAGAACTCAAAGAGGCAGGATTGGGCTCCATGCCGGGGGGGGGCGCTGAGGTCTTTTCCCCGGAAATCCGGGAACAACTTTGTCCGGAAAAACTCAGTGGCGAAGGATGGTTACAGGTAATGCGCGAGGCACATGCTCTGGGATTACGAAGCAATGCAACGATGCTATACGGCCATATTGAAACACCCGAAGACAGGATCAGCCATCTGCTGAAGTTGAGGCAGGTTCAGGACGAAACCGGCGGATTCCTGGCTTTTATTCCGCTTGCATTTCATCCTAAAAATACCGAACTGTCGAATAGTTTGGGTACTACTGCCATGTTGGATTTAAAAGTCATTTCCATAAGCCGGTTGATGCTTGACAACTTTGACCATATCAAGGCATATTGGATCATGCTGGGAATCAAGCTATCCCAGGTTTCTCTCAGTTTTGGTGTGGACGATATTGACGGAACGGTGCAGGAGGAAAGGATAACCCATGCCGCCGGTGCGGAAACACCAGAAGCGTTATCCGTCCGGGAAATCATCAAACTCATCAAAGAGGCTGGCCGTGATCCTAGAGAAAGAGACACCCTGTATAATTCCGTGCAGAGAGAGCAACGGGATTTCATGCTCCAAAAAGTATAAGTCAATTTTAGCCCGATGTAAAAGGCCGCATAATGGAAGATGCCTTTTGCATTGGCGATCAGAAGTTATGCGGCTAATAGTATTACAAAACCGCCTCTTCAGTTTATCTTTCGGGGCGATTTAAAGAAATTTTCTGTGACGGATCTGTACTAAAGAATATCAATATTTATTGAAGGTCACGAGTTGTGAATTATGATTCCAAATCATATAAAAAAATAGTCTTTTCTTGTTTGTTCAGGTGGGGAGGTTTTTAAAATTCATGAATGCTTTTCCGAAACTCTTCAGTCCCTTTAAGATAGGTTCTCTGGATGTAAAAAATCGTATGGTGATGTCTCCCATGGAGACCCATTTATGTACAAAAGAAGGCTTTGTGACGGAGGAGATTATTGCCTACTATAAAGAGCGCGCTCTTGGCGGAGTGGGATATATTACCCTGGAAAATACGGCCGTCGATCTTGCCGGCAGGGTCAATGACGGCATGCTTTGCATATACGACGACTCCTTTACTCCCGGTTTAAAAAGACTCACGGACTGTATCCATGCCGTGAATGGAAAGGTTGTTATTCAATTGAGTCATGCAGGGAAAGAGGCATTACCGTATTTTACCGGTTTGAAGCCAGTGTCTCCGTCTGCCATTCCGAGCCCTGTGACCAAGGAAATCCCCAGGGAATTAACAAATGAAGAGGTCAAAGATATAATTGACAAATTTATTCAAGGCGCTGTTCGTGCCGTAAATGCAGGATTTGATGGTGTTGAAATTCATATGGCACATGGGTATCTGGTAAATCAATTTCTTTCACCGGAATCTAACATACGTACAGATGATTACGGAGGAGACACAGTCCGCCGTTCCCGATTTGCTCAGGAAATTGTTGAAGGTATCCGAAAGCGCACACCCAAAGATTATCCTGTTATTTGTCGTATCAGTGCGGACGAATATACCCCTACGGGACTGAAATTGGAAGAAAGCAGGGAGATTGCCAGAATCTTAGAAAAGGCTGGTGCAAGTGCGATCCACGTTTCCGCATGCAACTACGCATCTGCATTTTTTAATATACCTTGTTATTATTTAGAAGAAGGATGTTTTGTTCATCTTGCAGCAGGCATTAAATCTGTTGTAAAAATACCCGTTTTCGCTGTCGGCAGGATTTTAGATCCTGCTATGGCTGAAAATATATTACAGGAAAACAAGGCAGACTGTATTGTATTGGGACGAACCCTTATCGCCGATCCACACTTCCCTAACAAGGTGAAGGAAGGCAGGTCTGATGACATAAGAACCTGCATAAGCTGTAACCGGTGTATAGAAAGTATCTCCGACAAAAGGCTTGTATGTACGGTCAACCCGTATATTGGCAAAGAAGGGGTATATCACACAAAAAAAACTACCCAGCAAAAAAATATACTCGTTGTTGGAGGCGGTCCTGCAGGACTTTCAGCCGCTCAGGTCTTATCAATGCGAGGGCATAAAGTTACCCTGTGGGAAAAAGAGTCGCGGCTTGGGGGAAGTTTCTGTTATGCATCCCTGGCGCCCGGAAAAGAGTTGTTAGGAAGATTTCTCGATTATTTAATACTTCAGGCGAAGAAAGCCAACGTTGCAATTCAGCTTAATACAGAAGCAACTGCAGAATCGATCAAACGGTTTTCTCCCGACGTAGTTGTTCTTGCGCACGGAGCCAGGAGCGTGCCGGTTGAGATCCCCGGTGCGCAAACGAACCGTACAATCAACGTTAAGAAAGCCTTTACAAACATAGATTCCCTCGGGAGCAACATTGCTGTCGTAGGCGGGGGGCCTGAGGGATGTGAGCTTGCTGACTTTCTTGTTACCAGAGGGAAGAAGGTTACCCTCATAGAAATGAGGCGTATGTTGGGATTGGGATTAGTCGCACATCCCCGGTTTCATGTTTGTGAACGCCTTAAGAAGATGGGCGCTCAGTTGCACGTCAACACAAAAGTTGTTGAGGTTGGGCCTAATTATATCGTTGTCAATCGCCGAAGGGAGGCTGATCAAAGACTCGATGGGTTTGACGCCGTTGTCATTCCCGTTCTCCATCAGCCGAACATCGCACTTGCAGACTCTGTCAAATCCCTTGTTCCTGAGTTCTTTACGATCGGTGACGCTGCAGAAGGCCGGACTGCGCTTGAAGCTGTTGCTGAAGGTGTGGAGATCGGGATGAGAATCTAGCGCATTATGGTATCGTCGTATAAAAACTTTTTTAGAAAGTTTTTTAAGCGACATTTTTCATGCGCATGGGGAAATCTTTCTTTTTAGTAACTTTGTTTCTCCTTGAACAGGGAGACGGTAGAATACCTCGTTTTTGGTGAGCAATTCAGGCGAATTTACACGCAGCACTTCGCGAAACGCCTGTTCCCCGGTATCCGCAGAGATGTTTGGATTGAGCCTTTGAATGGCAACTCTAAGCCTGCCCACTAAAACAGCATCACGGTAAGCCTGTCGTTCAGGAAACTCACCATTGGGAGCAATAGCTGGCTCGTGAAGGAACAGGAAGCCCAGGGTTTCTAACTCCTCAATAGTGTATTGTTCAATATCGCTTTCGGTAATTATGCTCATGTGCCTCGGCTTTTATAGTATCCAAAGGATGAAAACCGCACATGTCTTCAACAGACAAAAGACTACCATCGCCTGTCATTGCGAGGAGTGAAACGACAAAGCGATCTCATAAACCGTCAAAGAGCTCCTTCCATCCTGCTTCATTCCATTCATTAACTCTATCTTTTTAGCCCTTAAGCCACCCTCAATTTGTTTCTCCCGGGATATGGCGTCTTTCACGTTACGAAATATCTCGTAATATACTAATTTTGTAATATTATGCTTTTTGTAAACCCTTCGACCTTCTTTTCTTTATGCTCATGCACTCTTCTTCCGAGATCATTCGTTACCCCTGTATAGAGCGCTGCATTACTTCTATTCATCATTATGTAAACAGAGTGTAATTTGTCCATTGCAAATACCCTGAGTGAATCTGGCATTATAAAAAGATTGCTTCGGAAAAGGCCCTCGCAATGACATTTTGCCATTTGTCGTGAAATTTATCTGTGCTGGTAAATATCGGTAATTTTCTGGTAGAAACGCCTTTCACTGGCCCGTATTTCCCGAATATGTTCTGGGGGTTCACCAAGGTAATCTTTGCCAAAGAGCTTACCTTGCTTGAGCCGTTCATCATCCAATACAAAATCTTTGATGATGAATTCTTTTAACGTTTAAATTGTCCGGATGCTGAATTGTGTTGCCTGATAGCTATTGACCCGGTAGTCAGCGGCTATAATGGCGTCTAAATTACAGAAATCAACGTCACGGCACACATCACGGCTACTCCCTTTTTGAACAATTCGAGTCTTTCGGATTGTTGCATCCTCCTGTAATTCTCTTCTTTTAAAAATCTTTTTGAGATGGTAATTCACGGTATGCATTTCAACGCTGAATTGTTCAGTATAATGTCACTCGAACCAACAACAGGAAATCTACTTCCTAATCTAATATCTTCTTTTAAGGCTTTATCATATCTTAGTTCTATCACATCATCCAACTTCCACGTTTCCCAACCCTCCTCCGCCTCCTCCATTAACCATTGCCTGAACAATGTCTCCGCCAATGCTTCTAGGATTTTATTCTAGCGGTGAAGCATGTCTGTCTTGTCATTCAGGCTGCTGAGGTTGAAGGCGATGGATTTTTGTTCGGGGAAGGGGAGAAAAGAAGTATCTAAATCCTCAATCATTCCTTTTGTTAAAGCCCTTCTCGTAGCACTAATCTCAGAAATACTCAGCAAATATGGTTTTATACTTTGTATGTAATAAAGTAAGTAATCTGAATCAAGTAGATATTTATTTTCCTTAACAAGTGATATGTGTTAGTTTACTCTGGCTAGTAAAAGCTTTACAATCTCTTGCCACGCCGTTGTGCCTGTTCTATTCAATAAAGTGTCATCTTTCTCAAGGGTAACGTTACGTAAGTCATACGCTTGTTCTTCATCAATAAATGGCGAGTCATTGTAGGAAAATTGGAATCAAGGACATTCTGGCTTCTTATAAGAAAAATTCCCTGTAATTTATAGGAATTCTTGCCTCCTGTTGGAATTGCTCCACTTCTATACAATACATAATTCATACCTCCCATTCGATTTAACATTCTCGTGCAATCTGCAAGGTCGCATCAGTCCCGAGCTCGAATACGGGTAATAAATGTCTCGCGAATCTGTCTGCCTTAGTCTGCAACACTCCGGAAACAACTGCTGGCTTGACAACGTATGAGGGCGTTCAGTAAAATCCGATCTGATTGCAATGGAATTTTAGATACTTTCCGAATTCTCATTTATCCGGAGTCTCATTGAATAAACCAGCTAATATACGGAACATCATTATCCGTTCCCCCAATTGGGTGGGTGACGTCGTTATGGCTACTCCCGCCTTCCGTTGTATCAGGGAAAATTTTCCGGATGCTAAAATAACGCTGGTCTTGAAACCTTACGTTCTGAAACTCATTGAAGATACTCCCTGGTTTGACGAATTCCTCCTTCTGGATGAGACGGAACACTCATTCCCCTGGACACGCTCTCTATCAATGATACAGCGCATCCGTTCCGGAAAGTACGATATGGGCTTTCTCTTTCCTAATTCCTTTAGCTCCGCACTCATGTTTTGGTCCGGCGGGGTAATGCGGCGCATCGGGTACCGGAGAGACGCCCGTTCCTGGCTGCTTACTGATGGAATCCACCGGTTGTCTGAAAACGGACGCTTCCTTCCGTCTTACATGGGAGACTATTACCTGCGTTTGTGCACTGCAGTTGGCTGTAACGTACGGTCGAAAGATCTGGAACTCTTTGTTTCCGAATCGGCGCAGCGTCGTATAAATGAAATAGGGGAAAAATATCATTTGAACAACGGGCTACCCCTCATTTTATTAAATCCGGGAGCTGCATATGGGTCTTCGAAATGTTGGACGGCGGAGGGATTTGCGCAGACGGCAGATCTCATAAAGAGTCAGCGGGAATGTACTATCGTTATTATCGGCGCTCCCCATGAGGCAAAATTGGCAACTGACATCGAGCAGGCAGCAAGGTCAAAATTGATCAATCTGACACATGAGGTGGTTTCACTCGATGTCCTGAAAGCGCTCATAAAACGATGTTCCTTGTTGATCACGGTTGACTCAGGGCCACGGCATATCGCTGTTGCCTTTCAGAGGCCGGTAGTAACACTCATGGGACCAAATGACCCACGCTATACTCATACGACAGCGGAAACAGGAGAGGTAATTCGCGCTGATGTAGACTGCCTTGCCTGTCATTTAAAGACCTGTCCGAAGGATCATCGCTGCATGACGCAGATACAGCCGGAAAGGGTTGCCAGGAAATGTCTGGAATTAGTTAAATAACCAGAAGATATAGACGCCATACCCAATTAATAATGCCATTCCTTGCCCCCGTGTAAGTACAAACTTCCAGGTAATAAGAGGGATGAGGAAGATGCTGAAGCACAGCATGACCGGCAGATCAACACGGAGGGAAACTGCGTTGACAGACAAGGGTTGAATTATAGAGGAAATACCGAGGACTGCAAGGATATTAAAGATATTGCTTCCCAGCACATTCCCAACGCTAATATCGGATTCCTTGCGTATGGCAGCAACCATGGAGGTCGCCAGTTCCGGGAGAGAAGTCCCGACTGCGATTACCGTAAGACCAATAACGAATTCACTGATTCCTATGATCTTAGCGATATATATTGCAGCATGTACCAGAAAATGTGCCCCTCCCAGGAGCGCTCCAAGCCCGATAAGGATTAAGAATATATCCTTTTTGATATTATTATTCGCCTTAAGAAATTCTTCATACTCCTGCTCAATAAGGCGGTCTTCCTTTAGGGCTGCACGGTATACATAGAATGTATAGATTACAATACCGCCAAGGAGGATACCGCCTTCCGTTCGGCTTAACATACCATCCCATCCCATGAAATACAAAAGGAATGAGATACCAACCACAATCGGCATTTCACGATAGAGGAGCTTCATATCAATCGTAAGGGGATGGACGATTGCTGACACTCCCAGAATAAGACCAATATTTGCAATGTTACTTCCAATAATATTCCCTATGGCGATGTCGTTCATATGCTTTATGCCGGCAGTCAAACTGGTGACGAGTTCCGGGGCGGAAGTGCCAAAAGCAACGATGGTGAGCCCTATGACTACGGGTTTGATTTGGAATGATCGGGCGAATCTCGATGCCCCGCCCACGAGCCACTCAGCCCCAAAATAGAGCCCGGCAAGTCCTGCAAATAGTAGAAAGAGTTGTAATACCATGATAGTCCTTTGTAAAAAGTCACCAAAGATTTAATTTAATGTTATGGAGTTTCGAATCTTGTTATGATTCTGGCTCTAAAGATTTCTCTTTAGAAAATTTGTCACTTACACACGATAACCCGCTTAAATAAAATGAAAATTTCTATACAACCAAGTTATTAGCCGCAACCAAATCAGCCTATTAAAGAGAGGACGACGTGGGGTTTAAAAAACTTACAAAAAAAGATTTTATGCGGTAATATTATAAGGCCAGAGTCATGTCTATAAATTGTCTTCCACGCTCTTCATAATTCAGGAACATGTCATAACTGGCGCAGGCAGGAGATAACAAGATAACATCCCCTGATTTTGCCACAGCGGTCGCCTGCTGAAATGCTTCCCTGAAGGTATTTGGAGTGAAGATTGCTGGTATTTCACCGTTTCCCTTTTTCTGGATGATAAGTTCCTGTATCTTCTTTGCCGTTTTCCCGATAAGAATAACTGCCCTGGCGTATCTCGCGCAGGTCCCGGCAAATTCCTCAAAATCGCTTCCCTTATCATAGCCACCGGCAATGAGTATAACAGGCGCCCGGAATGCAGTAACGGCTGCCATGGCAGATTCTGGCGTTGTGGCCTTGGAGTCATTATAGTACTGTACGCCTCTGACCTGACGTACGAATTCCAGACGGTGTTCTAATCCGGGGAAGGTGGTAACCGTATTTTCAATATATCGCTCATTCGTACCCGCAAGATACGCTGCGCAGGAGGCGGCCAGGATATTTTGCAGGTTATGTAAACCAGGTATTTTAATTCCGGACACACAGGGTATTTTTGTCGTCTTACCTTTTACCGACAGCACGAGGGAGTCGCCATCGATAAAAGCGCCATCTGATAGCGTGGTCGTTGTGCTATACCATAAAACGTTGCCTTTACACCCCTCCTCCCAGCTTCTTAATTCCGGGTCATCGTAATTGAGGATTGCGTAATCTGCTGGTTTTTGATGCGCAATAATCCCTTTTTTAGCCTGAATATACGCGTTCATGCCCGGGTACCGGTCAAGATGGTTGGGTGATATATTGGTTACCACACTGATATCCGGGCTTTTTTGCGTTTTAAGAAGTTCCTCCAACTGAAAACTGGAAAGTTCAAGGACTACGATATCAGATGGTTGTATCTCCTCAAGGTCTGAAAGCAAGGATTTCCCAATATTTCCTCCCACCCATGTCTTGCGTTGCGTCTGCTGCAGCATTTTCCCGGTAAGGGTAGTCGTGGTCGACTTCCCATTACTACCGGTGATACCAATAATAGGAGCCGGACATAACTGAAAAAAAATGTTGATTTCGGAATCCGTAGGTACATGGTTATTTCTTGCAAGATGTATAAATCTTGAATCCTTTGGTACCGCAGGATTAACAATAACCATATCCGTATTGATAAAATCTTCGTCGCAATGCCCGCCAAGCTTGTAGCAAATGCGGAGATCTTCAAGCTGTTTTACGGAAGGGGACAGTTCTTTAGCGGTTCTCACATCAGTTACCGTAACATGGGCGCCTTGCATTGCGAGAAATCGGGCAACACCCACCCCGCCGCCAAACAGGCCCAACCCCATAACCGTAATCTTTTTGTTTTTAAAATGATACTGCATAACGCAGCAAAGCCACAACGATAGTGAACGCAAAAAGGACGTTGTCATTGCGAGCACATTTGCATTGCTCAGCGTAAACTCCGTGAAGGAATCCCTGCACCGGAGATTCCTTCGGGCTGTCACCCTCGCAATGACACTTGCATATATACGTAAGGTGTTATGTTTACTATAAATCTCCCTCGTTAAGACAAAGGGAGGTATAAAAACTTATAAAAAAAGAAAGATCTTACAGGGCAATACTATAATCCGTACGAATACTCAATGCCAATTTTTTCAAATTATACTATCTTTGCTGTTTATAGCAATAGATTTTATCTCTACAAATCCGCTCGTCAGGATAACGTTTTATAAAAATCGTAACCATTTGGTTTTTCGAAAATTTCCAACAAAAACCGGGAATTCCTTGTAGGAGGGGCAGGTTTGAAACCTGTCCCTATCAAGGCAACATCCTGCATACAGAGGCTTTTTAAAAGAACTCAATGGTTACTAAAAATCTATATACAAGTAAATGTCATTGCAAGAAGTGAAGCGACGAAATAGTCTCTTGTTTACAAAAGACTTAAGGCTGTTTCGCGGCGTTTACACTGAGCAATGTGAATGTGCTTGCAATAACAATAACATAGGTAGTCATTTTTGTGAAACGCTATACTAAATATATAGGAATTTCAAGGTTTCTCATTGTGGCTTTTACTCACCCCGAAATCCAGGTATTAAATTTTGAGACTTAATCAAAAATTAATAATCTCTTAATCTTTCCTTAACACGATATGTCTACAATCTCTTATCGGTTTGCATCATGTAATCATTCTTATAAATCGACAGAAAGAATAACATGACCCGTGCGGGAGAGGATTTTTCTTCCTCTCTGTTGCAATTTTACGAATGGTGAGGAGCCGGTTAATTGAAAAAGGAGAGATTGGAAATGTGGAATAAATGGCATACCTATGCTTTAACCTCAATCATAGTATTAAGCGGTGTGTATCCCAGGGGAAACCCGCAAGAGGTGTCTGCCCAACAAACTGAACAACCCTACGAAATTGCAAGAGATGAGTCAGAAGCTTTAAAACAGCAATTGAATCAGATGGAGGAGTCGTTTGCAAAGCAGCAAGAACAATTGAAGCAGATAGCGGAATTAGCAACACAACAGCAGGAACAAATTCAAATTTTAAGAAACCGGATAGATACCATGAATTCTCAGTCTGCGACTCAAACAGAGGAGGTCCACTCTACGCTGGCTAAGAAAGAAGATGTTAAACAAATAGTGGAAGATTATCTTTCTACAAAAGAGGCGCGCGAAAAGATGGGGCTTGGCATGCCAGGTCTTACGGCAGAATATACCCCAAATGGTGAAAAATACGCGTTGGGTATTAAATCTCCTGATGGAAACTTTTCACTGAACTTTGGAGCTATGATGCAGTTCCGGTGCACCTATAAGGATAGAGATGAGGACTTTAATGAGTCCGATCTCATTGACATTAACGTCCGCAGGGCAAGGGTATACTTTGGCGGAAATATTTATAACAAAATCATAAATTACTATGTGGCAGCAGATGCGGATAAATTTAATTTTGGGTTAAGAGATTTTTATGTGTACTTTACCCCATTTGAGGAACTCAACGCCAAGATTGGATATTTTGTTGTGCCTTTCAACAGACAAAGAATGACATCGTCTTCGAAACTTTTGCTTCAGGACAGATCCATCGCAAGCGAGGAATTCGATCAGGATAGAGACACCGGATTTGATATTTATGGAAAACCTTTTGACGGACACATAGAATATCACGCTGCTGTGTTTCAAGGGGCCGGAGAAAAATTTTCTGGTATCGACAATACCAACAATGAACTCATGTACGTACTGAGCGCCAGGTATAATCCATTTGGGAAATATGACTACTACGATGAAACCGATGTGAAGTATTCTGATAAAATAAAGGCGACAATCGGCGCTGCTGTTGCCTTTAATGCAAAGGATCGCGATAAAAAACTTATGAATACCAATACGATTGCTGAAGTAGTCGATTTTGGTGTAAAGTACAGGGGCTTTTCGTGGAGCAATGAATATTATATGAGGACGGAAAACCCTGAAGATAATGGCGGCTCAATTGATTCCAATGGGTTCTATACCCAGGCAGGCTACTTCGTAATAGCAAAGAAACTGGAGATTGCTGCCCGTTACTCCATGCTCGATCCAAACAATGACGTATCCAATGACCTTCAGAAGGAATACGACGTAGGTATAAACTATTACTTCCGTGCCCATCGTTCAAAGATCCAGGCAGACATCGGCCATTTTGTGACCAATGGTGAAGATGAAGATAAAAGAGAAAACCGGATCAGACTACAGTATCAAATTATATTCTGATGCATGAAGCTTCTCAGACTCCCCTCATCTCCTATTCACGAAAAAAATGAGCCTGAGGTGTAAAAGGGAAAGCGCGTGTTTTCCTTACCGTTATGCTATGCCCCTTTTGGGCTTAAAGAAGGAGTCGTGCATGAGTTGTAACCGCCTCTGCGCAGAAAACAAATTTTGAAAAGACTGGTGACCCGGGAGAAGGTGTTCAAGGAATACGACAAACATCACCAAAAAAAATAAGTCGACTTCCTTGATTAATTTGAGTAAGATACTGTCCTTTACGTGGTAGTAACAAAGAAAGGAGAAACAATGTCTATTGCGGGAAAAACATGGCTTCCAATATTGATTTTCAGTTTTTGTCTGATGGGATTGATTCCAGCAAACGAAACCGTTGTGGCCAAAGAGCATATAAAGTCCTACGCTAAAGTAGGTGGGATTTCAGGAAATTTGAATAGCATCGGTTCTGATACGATGAACAACCTCATGACTTACTGGGCTGAGGGGTTTCATCGGGTGTATCCGAATGTGAAGATCCAGATCGAGGGAAAGGGTTCTACCACTGCACCACCAGCATTAATTTCAGGAACGGCACAGATAGGTCCCATGAGCAGGGTTATGAAACCGACGGAAATTGATGCCTTTGAGAAAAAATATGGCTATAAACCCACAGCTATAAGGACGTCCCTGGATGCCCTTGCCGTTTATGTAAATAAGGATAATCCACTAAAAGGCTTAAGCCTGCCACAAGTAGATGCTGTTTTTTCTAAGACCCGTAAGGGTGGATACAAGACAGATATTGTCACATGGGGACAGCTTGGCTTGTCAGGGGATTGGGCAATTAAACCCATAAGCCTGTATGGGCGGAATTCAGCTTCTGGTACCTACGGCTATTTCAAAGAACATGCCCTCTATAAAGGAGATTTCAAGAATACCGTAAAGGAGCAGCCGGGCTCTGCTTCTGTTGTGCAGGGTGTAACAGAAGACCGATACGCCGTGGGTTATAGCGGCATCGGTTATCAGACATCCGAAGTTCGTGCCATACCCCTATCGTTTAAGGAAGGAGAACTCTGTAAAGAAGCAGAAATAAAAAATGTCATGAACGGTTCTTACCCACTGGCAAGATTTCTTCAGGTATATATTAATAAAAAGCCTGGTCAGCCACTCGACCCTCTGGTTGAGGAGTTTGTAAAATTTATCTTGAGTAAAGAGGGTCAGGAACTGGTTGTGAAAGACGGTTATTTGCCTTTGCCAGCATCCGTTGTTGAAGAGGAATTAAAAAAATTGAATAATTCATGAAAAGTTTAAAACGAAGAAAATATGCCGATAGGGCAGCCCACTGGGTGATTACGCTTGGTGGGACGGCAACGGTTCTTGTTATTCTCGCCTTATTTATTTTTATCTTCCTGGAAGTATATCCGCTTTTACAAGACGCTAGAATAACAAAGGAAACTACTCACTCTGTACATGGCAAGGTGATATCCATGGGCGTAGACGATCACCAGGAAGTTGCCTATATCATATATAATAACGGTGTGATAGAATTTATTTCTTTAAAGAGTGGTGCACTCCTGAAAAAACACCATGTCTCCGGCCTGGATGGTTCTGTTATAACGTCGGCTGATAAAGACCATGATCGTCTTGTTCTGGCGACCAATGATGGAAAAGTTTTTACCATCTCCATCAGTTTTTCTGAATCATTTGCGGGCGATAGCCGGGCGGTTACGCCAGAAGTACATGAAGAAAAAAATGTTAAGGCTAGTAAACTAAAAGCAGGTATCCTTAACATCACTTCCCGAGGAGATGATAGTATAGACGTCACAGCTGTTTACACGAATGATGGCCATCTTATCCTTATAGCTTCTGAAACCGGAAAAACACCCCTTGACAACGAAGAAAAGAAGGAGTTTCAGAAAGATATTACCGGCCTTCTTGTGGAGCATAGTTTAAATCAAAACACAGCTTCTGTTCCTTGTCTTTTGCAAACAGAGGGCGTAGAACGGCGGGAGAAAGCCAAAACCGGGATGCAAACGACAGAGAATTCGACAGGAGATTTGACAGAACAGAGAACCGGGACGGAAATAACCTCTCTGGCGCTTGATCTTTTTATGGAAAATCTGTATATAGGAACGCCTTCCGGTGATGTATTTCATATAAACGTAAGGGACAGAGAAAACCCTTATCTTGTCGAAAAGGTAAAAGTATCGGAAAGCGCGATAACTGCACTGGGTTTTCTATTGGGAGATGTCTCCCTTGTCGTCGGCGATGCCAGCGGCGGAGTAAATGTTTGGATGCAAGTAAGAGATGATCGGTCATCTTGGGGCTGGGCACTGAAAAAAGTGCATATCCTTAGATCCCATAAAGCCCCGGTCATTGCAGTTGCTCCGTCAATGCGAGACAAAGGGTTTCTCACCGCAGCGACTGACGGAACAATCTATCTTAATCATGCAACCTCAGAACAAACCCTTTTGCGTTTTAAGACGGGATCAACCCCCGTTGCCCTTGCTTTTTCGCCAAAAGCCAATGGTATTTTTGTGGCGGATACCAACAATCGACTCTTCCAGTGGCGTATTTTCAATCCCCATCCGGAAATCACCGTAAAGACCCTCTTCGGGCGGGTCTGGTACGAGGGTTACGAAAAACCGGAATTTGTCTGGCAGTCTACCGGTGGAACGGATGATTTCGAACCGAAGCTGAGTCTTGTGCCATTAATCTTTGGCACGATTAAAGGCACCCTTTACACCTTGGTCATTGCCGTCCCTATTGGCATTTTTGCTGCATTGTATACATCGCAATTCCTTCATAATTCTTTAAAAATCATAAAACCCGTTATCGAGATCATGGCGGCATTGCCAAGCGTCATTCTTGGTTTCCTGGCCGGACTCTGGCTTGCGCCACTTATGGAACGAATGTTCCCGGCAATCATCATCATGCCATTTTTCATCACCCTTTCCATTGGTATCGCCCTTGTTGTTTGGAAATACCTGCCCGTTATCGGAAAAGGCTGGTATCGGCACGGAACAGAGGCATTGGTCTTGATTCCCTTTATCATCGGGGCAATAGTTGTTTCTATACAGTTAGGCGGTGTCTTTGAGACAAACATTCTCCGCGGGGATTACCGGGAGTGGTTTTCCAGTGTTCTCGGGCTAAAGTATGATCAAAGGAATGCTGTTGTTGTAGGGATTGCTATGGGGTTTGCTGTTATCCCCCTTATCTTTACGATTTCGGAAGATGCCATGAGTAATGTTCCCAAAAGCTTGATATCGGCTTCTCTGGCGCTGGGCGCCACTCCGTGGCAGACGGCTGTCAGGGTAATACTTCCGACTGCAAGTCCGGGAATTTTTTCTGCCATAATGATTGGTTTCGGAAGGGCTGTGGGTGAAACCATGATTGTTCTTATGGCAACGGGCAACACCCCAATTATGGAATGGAATCTATTTAACGGCTTCAGGGCGCTTTCTGCAAATATAGCCGTAGAGATACCTGAAGCACCCTTTGGAGGAACACTCTACCGGGTACTTTTTCTCGCCTCCTTACTTCTTTTTGTAACTACCTTTATCGTCAATACCCTGGCAGAAACGGTGCGGAGAAGAATGAGACTGAAGTACAATAAATTATGAGAGAGATATTTAAAAAAGGCAACCCCTATATCTGGTTAACGGCAAGCGCCCTCACGGTATGTCTGCTGATGATCTGCGGGGTAATAGTCCTTATTATGATGAATGGATTTGGCATATTCTGGCCTCGCAAGATCGTAAAAATTACTCTTCATAACGGTACGGTGGCTTTAGGGGAGATTGTCAAAAAGGAGCCAATTCCTTACCAAAAGGACTCGTATCGGACCAAAATAAAGATCGGCAACAGGGATGTCTATGGTTCAGATTTTACATGGATAGCTAACGCGGATATGGTATCCTTGCATTTTCCGATCGACGCCGTGGTCTTCGAAAGGCGTGAGTGGGGAAATCTGTATGGCTTTTTAAAGGGTTTCAGGCAGGGAGAAACTATTAAACCGTTGCAACACGATACGATAACGTTCCTCCTGGCTGAGAGCAGGAATCTTTATAAAAAGATCCGCTACATCGAGAAGAAGGAAATTGGTAATATTAACTACCTGATGGAAAAATATCGCCTTGAGTTGAAACGGCTCATGATGTTTCCGCCAACGGAAAAAATTCGCAAAAAGATGGTGGCGCTTAATGCAAAAATAGACGGTCTGGAAAAAGCCTATCAGGAGAAAGAGATATTACTCAATAATCTGTACAAAGAGGCAAAGGAAAAGGAGATCGTGGTGCTTCTTGCCGATGGACAGGATAAGATCGTGCCCGTTTTTCAGATTGTTCGCGTCTATGCCCCAAATAAGATGGGGTTTTTTTCAAAACTTGTTTTTTATCTAACAAAATTTTGGGAGTTTATCTGGAGTGAGCCCAGAGAAGCCAATACAGAAGGCGGTATCTTCCCTGCTATTTTTGGAACGGTAATGATGGTGATTATTATGAGTATTGCGGTAGTTCCTTTGGGTGTATTAACGGCGGTCTACCTTAAAGAATATGCCAGTGACAATATGATTGCCCGCATGGTAAGAATTTCGGTTAGCAATCTCGCAGGTGTTCCATCCATCGTTTTTGGTATCTTCGGACTAGGTTTTTTCATCTATTTTATTGGTGGAAATGTTGATAAATTCTTTTTCCCGGAGGCCTTGCCCGCTCCCACCTTCGGCACGGGTGGTATCTTGTGGGCATCGCTTACCCTGGCGCTTCTGACGGTACCGGTTGTTGTGGTGGCTACAGAAGAGGCATTGTCTTCCGTTCCCATCTCCCTGCGTGAGGGTTCTTATGCACTTGGTGCGACGAAGATTGAAACGTTATGGAGGGTAGTGATTCCTCAGGCGACCCCAGGCATCCTTACCGGAATGATTCTTTCCATGGCAAGGGCATCCGGAGAGGTTGCCCCGCTTATGATCACCGGGGTTGTTAAGCTTGCACCTTCTCTTCCCATGGATAGTCATTTTCCCTATATCCATCTGGAAAGGAAATTTATGCATCTGGGTTTTCATATCTATGACGTTGGTTTTCAATCACCCAATGTGGAGGCTGCTATTCCTATGGTCTATACCACAACCCTTGTGTTGCTTATTACCGTACTTACGCTGAACCTTACAGCCATTGTGGTAAGAAACAAACTAAAAAAATGGTATAGCACAAGGGCAATATAAAAAATTAAAGATTTACTGCAAAACATATGGAAAAAGTGCACACAACCGTTCCTGAGCCGATTGTTAATATCATAGACCTTTTCCTTTATTACGGTAAGGTCGAGGCGTTAAAGAAAATAGCCCTTGATATTTCCAAAAAAAATATTACCTCTTTTATTGGTCCATCCGGATGCGGGAAATCTACCCTGATCAGGTGTTTAAACCGCATGAATGATCTGATAGAAAACGTGACGATCGAAGGGTGTATTAAAATCGACAATCAGGACATATACAGCCCTGCCGTTGATGTTACTGAACTCAGGAGGAGGGTTGGTATGGTTTTCCAAAAGCCTAACCCTTTTCCCAAAACTATTTATGAGAATGTTATTTATGGCCCCCGGCTTATGGGCATCAGAAAGAAAGGCATTCTTGATGAAGTTTGCGAAAAAGCCTTGAAAAAGGCGGCCCTCTGGGACGATGTAAAAGACAGGCTTCATGCAAACGCCCTCGATCTTTCCGGAGGTCAGCAACAACGAATTTGTATTGCACGGGCAATAGCCATGGAGCCGGAAATTATTCTCCTCGATGAGCCTTGTTCTGCCCTCGACCCTATTGCCACTGCCAAGATAGAAGATATGCTTTGTGATTTGAAAAAGGACTATACGGTTATCATCGTCACCCATAATATGCAACAGGCGGCTCGAATATCGGATTACACAGGCTTTTTCATGATGGGTGAACTTGTAGAGTACGGTGTAACCAGCGAAATATTCACAAACCCAAGAGAAAAACAAACGGAAGATTACATTACGGGGAGGTTCGGATAAAAAACAAATCGAAAGTCGAAAGTATTCATAACGCAGCAAGACCACAACCAAATCCCCACGAACAAGGGGGGATTGAAGGTGGGTGTAAAAAACTTGTAAAAGAAATTTTACACAGTGATACTATAAGTACCAAATTTAAATAATCGAACGGGAGAAGTCATGATGCGTGAGGCATATCATAAGGCTTTAAAAAAGCTTGAGGATGAAGTGCTGCTTATGGGGCAGATGGTCGCAAACGCCATAAAAAAATCTGTGGAATCATTGCAAAAAAGGGACATTGATGCAGCCAAAGAGATTGTAAAAAACGACCTGTTGATCAATAAAAAACGGTTTGATATTGAAGAAAAGTGTATTTCTCTTATTGCGACCCAACAGCCCATGGCGGTTGATTTGAGAGAGTTGGCCTCAATCTTAAGCATTATAACCGATCTTGAACGCATGGGCGACCACGCCGAGGGAATTGCCAAGATAAATATTTTGATGAGTAACGAACCCTTGGTAAAACCCCTGATCGATATCCCCCGGATGGCAGATATCGGGCTGTCCATGCTCGATAAATGCCTTAAGGCATTTATCGACAGAGACACAGAGACGGCGCGCCGCATCTGTAATGAGGACGATCAGGTCGATGCCCTCCATGACCAGATTTACCGTGAACTCCTGGTGCTCATGATGGAAAATCCGAGGATAATTCGTATGGCAACCTTTCTCACATGGGTGTCTCACAACCTGGAACGCATCGCGGACAGGGTTACCAACATCGCCGAGAGGATTGTGTACATGGTTACAGGAAAGATGGAAGAAATAAACGTGTCGAAGTATTAAACCCCCGCGATGATTCTCCCTTTCGTATTTCTTGTAATTTTTCATGATGTATTCTTAACCCCGAAGAGGCAAAATGATTGCAGTTTATCAAAAATATATAATGGTTATTGAATCAGCTCGGCAAAGCAAATAGCCCGGGAGTCTGCACAGGCAGCACAAAGGGTTAAAGCGCCTTATATATAATTTACGCCTGATAACAGGATAATATTCCTGATACCCGCAGTGAGGGCAAGTAAACCCGTGTGGCTATCGCAATTCAAAAAGCCTTTTTTCGTAATCATTTTCTGTTTGGTATTTTCTGAAATTCCAGAAGGCTATTTCTTGGTACGATTTATCCATAACAGATTCCCGTTATGCAAATGCCTGCGATTCGATTCTTTGCTGCACCAGTTGAAGTTTGACAAGTTTTGCCGGGGGATGTCAATATGCATTTTCCGGTGTTATATCAGGATTTATTTTTTTGTTTTACGTGTCGAAAGATTGATACATTTAATCCCGCTGGGTCTCCAGGATGGAGAAATAACGCCCTTGTGCTGATAACGTTCAATCAACGTACCCCAGGTAATGCAGAAATCCCCATATCGGTCGTTGATCTTGTCCATAGCGCGCGTGGCTGCTTTCTTATTCCTGTCTGAAAGGAAGAGGGGTATTTGTGGTATGTTCTTTGTGAGGTTGGAAATGCTAACGCCTATCAATCGGATTGGCTGTTGTAACCGTACGGTATTGAGAATATCTATCGCAATCCTATAGATATCGATGCTGTTGTCTGTGTGTGTGCCCGCAGTAGTACGTTTTGTAAAAGTAGTAAAGTCGGGGTATCGCAGGGTTAAGGTAATTGTCCGGCCCGTATAGCCTCCGCGGCGCATACGCCTTCCTACCATCTCAGATAGTTGAAGGACATGACACTCCAACGTCTCCCTATCACTCACATCCTTATCAAGGGTCATGCTGTGTCCAATCGATTTGACATCCGGTTCCTGTTCTGGTGGTATAACAGGGTTATTATCGATACCCTGGGCCATGAGTTTTAAGCGCTCTCCAATCACACCAAATCGATTTCTTAAAGTATGTGTGGATGCCCGTCCTAATTCGCCGCAGGTTTTAATTCCCAAGGTAGCCAGTTGTGTTTCGATGCGTGAGCCTATACCGCAAAGTTCTTTTACCGGTAAGTTTTGCAGTAATTTACCAACGTCTTCTTGTTGTATAACTACAAGACCATTTGGCTTTTTCATATCGCTTCCTAACTTTGCCAAAAGTTTGTTGGGGGCAATGCCAATAGAACAGGTCAGCATTCCCAGTCTTTGGCGAATGTCTTCTTTGATTTTTTTAGCTATAACCTCAGCGCAACCGAAGAGTGGGATGGACTCTGTAACGTCCAGAAATGCCTCATCAATGGAATATACTTCGACCATGGGGGTGTATTGCCGGTATATCTCGACCAGCCTGCGGCAAGTGTCTGTATAACGACCCGTATCGCCGGCTACAAGGACAATATGAGGGCATAGCCTCTTCGCTTCATATTTGGTCATGCCTGTTTTGACCCCATAGGCCCGCGCCTCATAAGAGGACGTAGTGACCACGGTTCTTTCATTAGAGCCAATGACTGCAATGGGCCTTCCCCTAAAGGCAGGATTAATCTGTTGTTCCACGGAGGCAAAAAAGGCGTTCATGTCGATGTGCATAATAATTTTGTTCATTTTATTATCCCGATAGTAGCTGAACAGGGGTACGTCAGGATTTCAAAGGAGCTATAAAGTCATTAAGACGCAGGAGAAACACGATTAAGACTTATCTCTGCAAAAAAGATTGGCTGCAAAAAGGCTGCTGAATGCTTAGTTTGCTGCATAAAGTTCCGAAGTAAGGAAATAAAGTGCCTATTTTATTATGCGTGATGCAATTGCTTCACCCTATTCCAGAAGGTTACTTGGGTTTTTGTCTTTTAGAATCCAATGCAACAGGGAAAAAAGAAAGTTTAAGCGCGTGCATCCGTTTCCACGGAATGAAGCGTCCACCCCAGGGTGTCCGTGCTGTAAGAGATGTCAAAGAGATCTGCATTATCTGTAACCATGAAATGGTGTATGCTGGCCTTTCCTATTTTTTCCGTCCAGATATAAGTAATCTCTTTGATGTCATATTTTCTGTTATTCCATACAAACCAGACAGGCCTGAGTTTCCTTTTGTGATCACCAAAAATGGCGCCCACTTTAATTGGTTCATGAATTTCTGTTGTCATAATACCGTTACCAAATTTCATTATCAGGTATCTATCTTTTTACAACCATCGCAGGTTGTTTGTCCAACTGCCTTATCACAGCGACGACCCTTCCAACAATACTTACCTTTGCATCCCCTTCTTTAACGACAATCGACTCCATAGTTGGATGCTCGGGCCTTAGTTGTATCGTATCCCCCCGTTTATAGAAACGTTTTACCGTCGCCTCATCGTTGATAAGGGCAACTACGATCTCTCCATTGTTAGCAACCGGCTGAGGAACCACAAGGACAAGATCCCCTTCCAGTATGTGTGCCTCAATCATACTGTCTCCCGCCACTCTCAGGAAAAAGGCATTGTTGTTGCGGCAAACCGATTTATCCACGGGAAAGTATCCTTCAATATCTTCGATGGCAGGATGAGGCACACCCGCGCGAACCACTCCCACAATAGGTATCGATCTTGCTTCTGAGCTCCTGGCAGATACATCAACAATCTCAATGGCGCGCGGGCTGTTGAATTGTCTCTTGACATATCCCTTACGTTCAAGGATTTCGAGATATTTTCTTGCTATGTGGGTGCTGGAAAATCCCATGCCATCCACAATCTCCCGAACTGTGGGAGGATAACCTCTTTCCTGAAAATATCCCTTCAGAAAGTTAAAAAAATTATCTTGTTTTTTTGTGAGTGTTGAATTTTCATATTTTTGTTTATGGGTGCTCATGTGTACACCCAGTATATTTTTAAACACTTCACTTGTCAAGTTTCATTTATAAAAATGGCTATTGAGTTCTTTCCAAAAAATTGTACCAATTGGGATAGATGTCAAATAGTTCAGGGATTATACGGAGAGGGAAGCGGTTTTTGAGCTGTTTTTCTTATGAGCACGGACAAACAGTGTCCGTACAATATATTCCAAATCCGTAAACGCATAAAGAAATGGATAGGATGTTTCGTTTGGATTGGGCTGAAGGAATATAAAGATAAGTTCACAGGTTTTGATATCGGTTTAACCGCCAATGGCCTGAAAACCAATTCTTTAGCAGGATCGCTGTCGTTTGTATTTTTTTTTCTGCTGCAGGTATGCTTTTTGTCACAATCACTCTGGAAACTTTTTTTAATTATCATGTCACGTATTTGTAGCGCTAACAAGTATGAATAGTAGTAGTGAGAGTCTTGTGTGCTGATAATTATATAGATTTTTCCTGACCCATATTTTGATGTCTGCCATAGCGGACTCGCCTGGAAACCAACAAATCCTTGTTTTACAGGGTTTTTGACGAATTTCTGTAAACTGAAACCTGGAGTTTTGAGTTGCTGCTTCTACAGGAGATAAATGTCCGTATTTGACACCCATGATAGTTTTTATTTAACAAAAATACCGAAAATGTTAAAAATGTGCTAATTTCGGCAATAAAAACATTCGACAAGGGCAAACCCCGAGTGATCGGGGGACGCAAAGGAAAGGGTCTTTCAACGTACAGGGACGTACGGGGACACAGACGCACAGTCCCTTAACGCATTAAGGAAATGGCTTTGGAAAAGACAGCCTTACTGACGAAGATGTTTTCATGAATATCTTTGCAGTAAGGCTTTTTTTATTTTAGAAAGCAACGGGGAAAGGGAGAGGTGTGAGAGGAAAGGGGCGAGTAATATTGTGTAGTGCCAGCAGTCCTCTTATTGTCCTTATTTTAGTAGAGGCAGTTTAGAATCGATCCTAAAGGCATTTTGCAAAAGATATTTGCGGATTTTATTCAGAAGGTACTTCCGAAGTTTAGCAAGGGCGCAATGGGAAAAATCGGTACAAAACTTATAGTGAGCAAAGTCGAACGAGACGGCAACAAAGGGGCGACTGTATTGGAATTCTCACCATATTTCAACGAGTCTCCGGGTGGCATGGACAAACTTGCGCTTATATGGGAGATTTTTGATTTTTCTGGTCTCTTGGAAAAGGAGGGATTGTAAAATGGGATATACGAATATGCAGGAAGATGCGGCACGAGGTCTTCACGTGCGCAAAAGGAGCAAGGTGTTCCGGTACTGTATCATGGTATCTTCCCTGTTTGTTACAACAATGATCGTGGATACCGCTTTGACATGGGCATCGTCCAAACAACAGCCCGCATCCGGTGCTGTCGCTGATCCAAATCCGCAAGCGACCGGAGATACTGCGCCATCACGGATCATGGAAACCTACGGCAAACTACCGTTGTATTTCATCCGGAACGACGGCCAGATGGCTGAAGAGGTGAAGTTTTACGAAAAGGGCAGCGGGCATGCCGCCTTCTTTACCAAAAGAGGCGTAACGTGGTCGTTAACGGGAAAAGAGGAAAAGGAGGCGAGCTGCAGAGATGAAGAAAGGAACAAAGCGGTAACGGCGGACGGCACGGCCAAACCAGGTCTGTCCGCGCTGCAGGAACAACGATTGGCGACAGATGACAACGGGGATGCAGCATCGAAGAGAGAAAGACAGCGCCCCGAACGTTCAACGCATAACACGGCAACGCCTCAACTCATTACCCTCGTTCCCCTGGGCGCAAAGAAGAATCCGGAGATCGTGGCGGAAGGTGAGCAGGAGTGCAAGGTCAATTACCTCATCGGCAACGACCCTGCGAAGTGGAAGACCCATATCCCCACGTATCAGTCGGTCGTTTACCGGGAGCTTTACAAAGGCATCGACATGAAGTTCTACGGGAACAACCGCCAGATGGAGTACGATATCATCGTAAAGCCGGGCGCAAGCCCGTCCCGCGTGCAACTGTCCTATGTGGGCGTAGAGGATGTGCGGATCCATGACAATGGCGATATGGAGATCGTCCTGGGATCGCCTTTGAAAGAAGGGGCGCAGCGTAAATCAGGCAGCAAGAGACAACCCCCTGAATCCCCCTTTGTTAAGGGGGAAGCCGGGGAATCCCGCGAAAGAAGCGAGCGGACGATCCTCCAGAAAAAACCCTATGTTTATCAAATCATCGATGGGAAGAAGGTAGAGATTGAGGGGAAATTTAGAGTCCTGAGTGCAGGGCATGGGGATAAGAACCGAAAATCCGGGGCCAATGGTGGATGGAGTCAGACCAAGAACCAGGCCTCATCGTTCCTGTATGGTTTTACCGTAGCCTCGTACGACAAACGCTACCCGCTCGTCATAGACCCCACGCTGGTCTACTCCACGTACCTGGGGGGAAGTTCTGAGGATCGGGGTAATGGCATAGCGGTAGACAGCGCTGGCAATACGTATGTGACGGGGAAGACATCTTCTTCCGATTTCCCAACGGTAAACGCCATGTATGGAAGCAATAATGGTGGTGGTTATTATGGTTATGATGCCTTTGTGACAAAGATAGATGCATCGGGCACAAGCCTTTTGTACTCCACGTACCTGGGGGGAAATAAAGACGATTGGGGTCATAGCATAGCGGTAGACAGCGCCGGCAATGCGTGTGTGGCGGGTGAGACATCTTCTTCCGATTTCCCAACGGCAAATGCCATAGATGGGAGCTATAATGGTGGTTTTACTGATGCCTTTGTGACAAAGGTAGCTGCATCGGGTACAAGTCTTTTGTACTCCACATACCTTGGGGGGATGCATTACGATTATGCTAAAAGCATAGCGGTAGACAGCGCCGGCAATGCGTATGTGACGGGGGATACATGGTCTTCCGATTTCCCAACGAAAAACGCCATAGATGGAAGCTTTAATGGTGGTTATTCCGATGTCTTTGTGACAAAGGTAGCTGCATCGGGCACAAGTCTTTCCTACTCCACGTACCTGGGGGGAAGTGATAGGGATGAAGGTAATGGCATAGCGGTAGACAGCGCCGGCAATGCGTATGTGACAGGGTTAACGGGCTCTACCAATTTCCCAACGGTAAACGCCATGTATGGAAGCCTTAATGGTGTTTATTCCGATGCCTTTGTGACAAAGATAGGGGATAGCAAGCCAACCGTTGTTGCCTTAGTATCATTCTCTGCAAACGGTAATGCCGAGGGAAAGGTTACTTTGCGCTGGCAGACGGCCACAGAGATTGACAATGCCGGATTTAACCTCTACCGTGCAAAACGCAGGGATGGTCCTTACAAGAAGATCAATACCACGCTTATTCCGGCGCAGGGCAACGCAACAACGGGCGCCAGCTACAGCTACGAGGATACACCGCCTGCCAAAGGGGCGTATCACTACAAACTGGAGGATGTGGACATCAACAGTGTAAGCACAATGCACGGCCCGAAGAAGGCAAAGGTGAAGATAAAAAACCGATGACCGATACCGGATGTCAGACGCAAGGTGCGCAAGACGCAGCGCTGGCAACAAAGGATGAGCGATGTGTGAAGGGTATTGCGTTCGAGGTTCAGGGGGTCTGAATATCCCGGCCTTGCTCACCTTGGATTTTGGATGCGCACAGTCGTTAACCCTGTCAGGGTTTAAAACCCTGACAGGGTTGACTCGCAAATACCGCGCTCCGGATTTGAGGTTTGAATGGTTTAGCGCTGGTGGGGGAGCAGAAGAATGGAACAGATATCACTTCTCTCTTCCTGTCCGCTGCTCCTCTGCCGGGTGGCACGGACAAACTCGTTTGTCCGTGTGATAGACCCAAACCTGTATATAGATTCAAACGTCTTGGACAAACGAGTTTATCCATGTCACCCGGTAACCCGATGAAATAAATGGATATTTGCGGTCTATTGGAGGGTCCGTGAGGGACTTTGCCGTGGTCCTTCGGGCAGGCACATCCTTCGGCAAGCTCAGGATGTTGCGGCTTTGCTGCATTATGGGTTAAAATAAATTCAACATTATCCGATTATAAGTTTGAGCGTTTTGTCCCCTTCCTTCCGGGATCTCATTGCCGCATATTTTTAGCGAAAATCCGGGAAGTTCAGAGTTCATTGAATACCCGATAAAAGCATTTAGGTATGACAAAACCGTACCTGTGAATTTCTAACAGAACAACATTGAATTTTACGGGTTTTTTCCCTACTTTTTAAAATTTACAATAATTTAGTTCTTTGAAAGATGGCGGCGTAAGGGTAAAATGTTTATAGGAAAATGCAATATACAAAATCGTAACTCCATCAGAGCGACATCTGAAACGCAGAAACAATATACCGCCCCGATGGAGCCTGATTGCGATATAAGGGTTTGTCTATAACCCTATCGTTCCTGGCGGAGCTTTTTATGATGGTTTTTCAAGATACAAAAGTGTTACCAAAATTTAAATTTAATAGACACAATACTTTAGTAAAAAACAAGTGATTCGCAATAGAAAATTCAATAAAATAAATGTTGCAAGACTATGAACAATATGTTATTTTGCAAATTCTTTAACTTGTCCTGTTCTTTAACTTGTCCTGCAGAAAATTATCTAATCGCAAGCCTGAGATGGGAGAAATGTGGAGGGACCAAGAAAAAAAGTTGGTAACACCATTAAAGAAGAATGTTTAATTGCCCCTGGGGTCAATTAACTGCCGAATCCGACTTACACAATATGGATAAAACTCAGGAACAACCTAAAAATAAAGTGTGTTTGTTGAATGATGGTGTGTATGAGGAATTACTGCATCCTACAGTATTTAAGCGGACATTTCTTTTAATTCTGTCTGATTGTTTCTTTGTTTCGATCTCACTTTATCTCTCCTTTTTCATCCGTTTCGAATTTTCATTTCCCGATAAATATTGGGTAATATTTTTCAGCGCCTTACCTTTTTTCATTATTATCAAACTACTCCCGCTCGTTTGTTTTGGTACATATAAGATTTCCTGGAGATATTTTGGCCTGAATGATTTTATCCGTGTTGTCATTATCCAGATGGCATCCGTGTCTGTTTTGTACATATTGTTTAAGATACCCCTTTCCTTATTATCAGACCTTCCTGTGACAAAGGCTTTGCCTTTTGATATGTCCCTTCGTGAGTTTCCCAGAAGTATTTTTGTTATAGACTGGTTTATTTTTCTTTTTTTATTCTCCGGGCTAAGGAGTTCCAGAAGATTATTTTTGGAAAATATAAGGACACAAAACGGAAAAAGATACGGTAAAAAAACGATTGTCATCGGTGCCGGAAATACGGGGGAAATGATCCTCCGTGATATGAAGAGGCAGGGCTATGGAGATTATTATCCCGTGGGTTTTCTCGATGATGATGTGAAAAAGGTCGGGACATGTATCCACGGATTGAACGTATTGGGCACGACAGAAAAATTAGGGAATATCATTGCTGTCCAAATTAGCTGAGAAGTCCAAGAATAGGCCTTGAATTTATTGGCATTTTGGACAAGTTTTCGTTGTTTTTAAAACCAGGTTACCATAGATGCTGTCCGAATTAAGTAAAATTGAA